>Ga0308167_1000677_pt1 | contig 53908 bp, 49 predicted proteins | sample PhyCR1_2_FD_202138 | JGI IMG/M metagenome (GOLD analysis project Ga0308167, IMG submission 202138) | Phyllosphere microbial communities from UC Gill Tract Community Farm, Albany, California, United States - DLSLRC.R1 | ecosystem: Host-associated > Plants > Phyllosphere > Unclassified | place... | reverse complement strand
CTGAACCAGCCGGGATTAAGGGTGGTGTGCTTGGTCGAACCCTATGCCCCGCCTTTATGGCTGAAAAAGACGCCCATATTGCAGACAGAGATGCCGGTGTTGACGCAGGAGGAAAAAACGCACCTGCTCAGGCATTGCTTGCCTGAACGACGTGCGGCGGATATGGACCTTATCAGTCTAAGCCAGCGCTACACCTTTACCCCGGAAAATCTGCCGCTGATGGTGCAAGAGGCCGAGCTGTATCGGCAACAACGCGACCCGGCGGATGTTTTGCAACAGTGTGATATTCGCCAGGCGCTCAATTTGCGCACCCAGCAGAATTTTGGCGCGTTAGCGCAAAGAATTACGCCGAGGCGGACATTAAACGACCTGTTGGTGTCAGAGAGTCTCTTACAACAGCTCCAGGAGATGTTGACGGCTATTCGCTATCGGGAAAAAGTTCTGGCCGGCGGTTTTAAAGACAAGGTGGGCTATGGCGTCGGGATCAGCGCGCTGTTCTACGGCGACTCGGGAACAGGGAAAACCATGGCGGCTGAAGTGCTTGCCCATACGCTGGGGGTGGATTTGATCAAGGTTGACCTCTCCACTGTGATCAATAAATACATTGGTGAAACCGAGAAAAACCTCTCCCGTATCTTTGATCTGGCAGAGCAGGATGCCGGTATCTTGTTTTTTGATGAGGCTGATGCCTTATTTGGCAAGCGCAGTGAAACCAAGGATGCGCATGACCGGCATGCCAATATTGAAGTGTCTTACCTGTTACAAAGGCTGGAAAATTTCCCCGGGTTGGTTATTTTATCCACCAATAACCGCAACCATCTCGACAGTGCATTTAACCGGCGCTTTACCTTTATTACTCGCTTTGCTTACCCGGATGAAACGCTGCGGCATAAAATGTGGGAAAAAATATGGCCGAAAAATATCAAAATCTCACCGGACGTGGACTTTGAAAAATTAACGCAGCGGGCAAATATTACCGGCGCTAATATCAGGAATATCGCCTTGCTAGCCGCCTTCTTTGCCGAAGAAAGTGACAATCAGGAAGTTAGTCAAAGCCATATCGACGCGGCGTTAACCCGTGAACTAGCCAAAACAGGGCGGTTGGCTATTTAATACGCCGATTCAATATCCCGTGTCAATAACGCATCATGGACAGTGATGACGTACTATTAATTCAGAGGAACGAGTATGTCTAATTATCAAACTCTGCTCGACGTGAATAACGCGATGAATAAGATACTGCGCGCCTACGTGAATGAGGACGTGGCAATTCGTTTTGATTTACCGGATGTGGATGCCACGCAGTCCGATGCCGCGATAAGCGTGTTTCTTTATGATATCCACGAAGACTTGCAGCTGCGTACTGCAGAATCCCGCGGATTTAATGTCGGCACGGGTCGGCTATCACCCGGTTGGGCTAACGTGAAGTGCAACTACCTCATTACCTATTGGGAATCAACCGGCCCTGCTTCGGATGCCGGCAACCCGGACAGTCAGCCCGACAACCAGGCCATAAAGGTCATGTCCCAGGTTCTGGCGGCGTTGATTAACAACCGCCAGCTAGCCGATATTCCTGGGGCCTATACGCAGGTCATGCCGCCCAAAGAAAATCTGAACAGCCTGGGTCACTTCTGGCAATCGCTGGGCAATCGTCCGCGCCTGTCACTCAACTATTGTGTCACCGTACCGATTAGCCTGAGTGATAAAGGCGAGCAAGTGACCCCTGTTAAATCCTTGTTTACCACCGTTGTGCCAAAAGTGCCCGTTTCTCAACAGGCCATTTCCGATGCACTGCGGGAGCAGTTGAGGGTGGCGCTGGGCGGCGATTATGATGCCTGTCTGGCGATGACGCACGTTAACCTGGATGCCTCACCGGTTGCTATTAAGGATGGGAACGCGACTGAAATCAGTGTGTCGCTGCGGGTTTCCGGTATGACGCGGAAGAAATATCTCACCCCGATTGACACCATTTTTGACGAATGGGAAAAGGCTGAAGCTGCGGCAGTCATGCCCGATGGCTATCGCATTTATATCACCGCGGTTGATAACACAGACCTGAAGGGGATTTAAGTACATTCTGCAGTGGCAATGGGCGGCCAGATCATCGGTTTTTGAAATTCCCCGTCTGTAGACCGCTTTCCTGCATTGCCCTCGTTGATGTTATGGCTAAGTGAGTTCGCTGATAGCTAGCACCTTCACATAGTCTGTGTCAACGGGAAGACATGATGGCATAGCGATGGACTATATCGGTGGGTCATCTGCACAACACGCCAGCTCGTCAGTGTATTTCGCAGGCTTAACTGCCCTATTGGTTGCAGACTGAGTCATGGCCGACATTCACTATAATTTAATTGCATTCTGTTGAGGTTACTATGTATAAATCTCTTAATAAAGATAGCGCTGCCTCTTTGGCAGTTAAAAAGAAATCGCAAAATAATTATCACGAAAGCGATGAGGTTCTTGAAGAGGATACCCTACCGGGTTTAACGTTAGCTGACTCCAAACAGGCGGTTAAATTTAAAAATAATGGTGCCGGTCTTTCGGTAAGGAATGGAGCACCTTATAATCTGGATATTGTCACGCCGGTGACCGAGAAATATACCGCTGATCTTATCCCCCCAGGGAATGCAACAGTTAAGGATGGGGCTTTTAGTTTAGGTATCAATAGATTCCGGCAAGCAGACGGCACATTGACCAAAACACAAGAGATCTTAATTCAAGATGATTCTGACTTAGCAAGGTTGATTTCCAGTGATGTGAGGGTAAGCCTTAACCGAGAAGAACGCTTAAAAATGGTAAACGACCCTGTTCGTCGTGTATTTGAAAGTTACTATGCTAAGTTTGCTCTGGAAAAATACCTTAATGACAAAGTAATGCTGGACTTTTATTATAAGTTTTCAAGCGATCAATTTGATTATATCAGTGATAAATATCTAAATCCTGAAATTATAACATCATTTAACAATGCTAAGAGTGGATCTAGTTTTGAGTTTGACTCTCAACTTGGCGGATTTTACCATCGAATCAAGAAAGCTATTAATACCCTGGATGTGTCTGATGAGGCGAAGGGTAAAATATTTGAAATATATATAAATAGATATATTAATCTTTCCTTGCGAAATGATCCTCGTGTGATTGATAAATTACCAGCAGGTCACTGGGATAATGTATTCGATGCGTTTAAAGCTCCAGGGAAAGGGCGTGTTGAGATAAAGGTCGATGAAGGGGATATGTTCCGCCAGGCGGACAGCTACGCGCTTGGTATTCTCAGAAACTTTGACGTCGCACCTCAGGATTTAATATTGAAGGATGACATAACTTATGCAGATGACTATCACGGAAAACTTACTGCTGGAAAGTCGACACGATGCCCGGATCGTCTTGAAATTCAGGATCCTTTCCATAGGGACGCTTTTAAAGAAGATTCTTACATGAAATGGCTCTATGAGCAGGGCACTGGTACCTATATCAATGGGCCATCAGGAACTATTTTAATTGAGCAGGGGGCTATTCGGGCTTGCAAAGAGCTTCATCATGATATGACTGCTGAGGCTATGGAGAAGTTTTTGGAGGTTCAGGCGCTTATGTTCATATATTTGGATGGTGGGCATTCCATGCATGAAATTTCGTATGCATTAAGGACGGAAAAGGTTCAACAAAAAATGGCAGAATCATTCCCTGAAAAGGTGGGAGTTAACAAAGTTGGGAATAATTTATTTAAAGATGAAGTGATTCTTAAACGCAGTGCTGCCGCGACTGTGCCTTTTTTAAGAAGCTTGTTACAAAAGGATCGTCTTCATCAAGAAATAAAAAAAGTATATCTCACAAAATAATATTGATGTAACTATCTCGATTTTCATATCCCCAGGCGTAGATAATGACATGCCGTTGCCATCCTTTGTCGCCTTGCTACGCTATTTATGCCGTGAACTGAATGATTTTATTTTCATCCGGATACAGCACTTTTGAGAACCCAGCCGTAAATAATCCAATCCTGAGGACAGTTTTATGCATTACTCCAGTGAGTCGAAGGAAAAAGAAACAGACGCAAAAGAAACCGAAAGAGATAATGCTGGTCAGGTGTTTCAACGGGGCAGTCAGGGTGGCGTGTGTGCCTCACCGCCTGATGAGGGGGGAGACTTGTCGGCTGAAAGTAATAACGGCCGTTTATTCGCTTTTATTCGTGAGGCCCATCTGGAAGAAGCTCAGGAGTTCAGACTAAAAGGGTATAACAGCCAGGTGCCTGAGGTTGACGGGGGATTACTGACGCAGCTGCGTGACGACCTGGCCGCGGCCAAATCTCGCCTGTGCCTCCAGGCAAGCGTTGGGGGACCGCTGGGTTCTCTATGGCTGCTGGAGCAGATAGGCAACATCGAGAGTCTTACGAGCAAGCTTTCGGGCGACGTCATAAAGCGCTGGGTTGAGCACGAGCTGCCACGCAAAGGCGATGGGGAAGCCTCGGAGGCCGCATTGGGGAGCCGGCGTACGGCTCAGTCGCTGGCCAGACGGCTGGAGGCAACCCTGCAGACACTGATACGCGTTGTCCATACTCTGCGTGCCATGGATGACTACAGAGCCCCGGAAAAACGGCACGACATGCTGGTCGCAGAGCTTACCGGCGCGTTCTCCTCCTATGATAAAAGTGCGGTGATACAGGCGCAGGGGAGCATGACGGCAGAGACGTCAGGCCATGCCGCCTGGGTTTCCCTTATGCAGGCACGGGCAGTAGCGTGGGAGGCCGGTAAGGCGTCCTCCGTCAATACGATGATTGCTGCTTCGCGGCACGAAGCAGAAAAAGCCAATAAAAAAGCCCGTCAACTTCAGGGTGATCCACAGAATTTCTTTAGCCATGTCGCCGCCTATCTTCAGAGCCTCTCCATCGATTTGGTAAAAGCGTCTATTCACGCGGGCCTGAGCACCACTTCCCCGGCCATACTGCAGGGGAATAATGATGAGGCTGCTGCCTCTTTGTCGCACTCAAATTCCCTCTCGCAGCGTATCAAAACGGGTTTTGATAAGAAAAAATTACAAGCGCAAACCACCGTTGCGGGCATGAAAGTGCACGCGCACCGGCTTGCCCGAATCGCACAGCATGGTCACCCCACCGGCACGCCAACAAAGGCCCCTGAACACGTCGTTGCCGATTCTGTCATCAGAAGCATTTTATGGCAGTGGCAACAGCCGGCAATCAAAATTCAATACGCCAGCGCTGCACTGTTGTCAAAAGTGGATGAGCTGAAAAAAATTGAAGGGATACTGGCTGCTTACTCTGCGGCGGATGGCCGGGAAAGTGAACAAGATCGCCGCAATACCCCTGTCAGTCCGTCGGGTGAGGAGGACCTGGTTGCGCTGGTCAGGGAATGGGTGAACGACAGCCTTGAGCAGGAACACCCCGAAAATCAACGGGCGGTAAAAGTGGCGACGCTGGAGCGGTTGCTGGGCGGTGATATCGACTATGCGCAATCTCTCTTGGCACGCCTGGGCAGTACCACCGACAGTATTAAGATGACGCTTGAAAGGCTGTGGATGTCAGTCAATGACATGCTGGAACCACGGCTGCCTGTTGAGATTGCCTGCTCTATGTTGGAAAAGATTGATCATTTGGTGGATAAACTCATGCCTGATATGGCCAGGGAGCTTACTACCGCTGCCCAGGCGCTGAATGACGCCGCGCTTGCAGCCGGAAACTCAGCGCGCAATTTCTCCGAGGCCAAAGTACAGGCAGGCAAAGCACAGTTGCTGGCGATAAAGGTGAAGGAACGTCTGTCGGCAGAGTCTGCACGGCTGACTGAAAGGCCACTGGATGAACATTCACGGGGTGCACGCCTTGCCAAACATTGGGCAAACCTCGCCAACGCACAGAACGAGGGTAATTATCCGACGCCGGATGCACAGCAGGTATTTGCCTCCCTGAAAGAGCAGGGGCTATTAGCGGGGAGCCTTTCAACCGGCGATCCGGCCGGGTATCTCTTCGCCACCCGGCTTGCCGGTGAGCTTGAAAATGCCCGTAATGATGAGTTGAGATTACCGATGAGTCCGGAGCAATATGCTGCCTTAGAGAAGGGGCTTGTTGAGTATATTGTGAAATGGGGGCAAAAGCGGATTTCGCGAGGGGTTACCCGTATTGTTATTGAACTGTCCTTTGAACAGGCTTTGAATGCGGTATCGTTCAACGTGTCCAGCCTCTTCCGTCTCCCCTATAAGGTGCTAAAGGCCTCGATAAAAATACCGTACAACGTTTACAAGGTTAATAATTATACCATGCCCGGTCATGATAAGCCCTATAAGGCGATTTATGGCTTGTTGGGAAAAAAACTAAAGCAACTTGGCTTTGATCTACTGACGGCGCCCGTGCCTGGCGCGATCAAACTTGCGGCCGGTGCCGGGGTAATCGCAGGTGCGGCTTTGCATAATGTACATGTCGGGCGTAGCGAGAATACATTCAGCGCGGTTTATCAACATGTGGTGGAAGGGAAAAAAAGTAAAAAAATAAAAATGGGCTCAGTGGGGGGGATGGTTTTTGATTCAGTGCTCGATACTGCCACTACGGCCGCTTTTGAAGGAGCGCGAAGAGCCTGGCTAACAGGAAGAAGTGAAAGCAACGTTATTTCCAGTAATGCGTTCGTTAGCAAACATGTTCCTGAAAGCGATGAGGAAAGGCATCCACAAGCGCAATGGCGCGAAATGGCTGCCGGAAATGATACCCCTCCGCAGGAGAATGTTGCGGCAAATAAGATAGAGCCCATGCCGGTGAGTCACTCATCACCATTACAGCCGCAAACGGATGTTAAGTCGTGGTCTGATGAGCATGATCAGGATGCTGATCAACCCCGTGTTAGACGTAAACGGGCAGTGGCGAATACGGCCCCTCCTCCGTCCCCTGAATGGCATGATAACATCCCATCCGACGCGACGTTACAGTCAGGGCATTTTGATTTTGATCGAGACATTCGTTATCAGACGTTCTCTGTTGAGCAGAAAAAACAAACCTACTTACATAGCATTCAATTTGTATTGCTTCAGATACAAAATGATACCAGCTTATCAAAAGAGATCAGGAATAGGGCCTATCTTTCCAGAATAGGCGCCAGGCTCCTCGTCCCTGTTGATATAAAAGGGCACAAGCTTAATAACACGATATTCCTTCCTGCCAGCCGTGGCGCCAAATCGGGTGTGCTTATTCGTCTGGACTCTGACGTTCCTTATTACTATGTTGGCGAAGGGAAAGACCTTTTAGAGGATGTGAAATGGGCTATGCCCCACAAAGCGGATAAGCGGGAAAATCGTTTTATCGGTTATCTTGCTACACGCCCGAGAGTTATCACCCTCCCTAGTGGTATTGATATACTTGATAATATCAGAGCAGGAAGAGTCAGTTTTGAAGAAAACTTTAATTATAATAATCCGGAACCGATGGATATAGCGAGTCTTTCTGTAAAACTCGCTGATACAATGGAGGCTGATTATAAGCTTAAAGGGAAAGCTATCACCAACAAATTATTAATTTCCAGGGCGATTGCCGGGGCGCATATTCCTGACCCAGGGGTCACTGCAACCGAAGCTGGATATCATCTCGAATTTAACTGGGCTAACTTGACTCCGGCAGAGTATCTGAGGTCATTTTCCAGGCCTTTCTCTACCCTCAGTGGAGAAATGCAGTTAGTAACCAGTTCCATTAAGGGAGAAACGATACAGGAAACCGAGTCGCATGTTCATAAGGCTGAATATATAGGAAGCTGGGTTGATGCTACCGTCGGGGCCATCACCTCATTCACGCCGACGGGGTGGGTGCTCAATACCGCACAATCAGCAGCGGACATTGCTGCTGATTTGACAGAAGGTAAGGATCCCGATCCATTGGCGGTTTCTGGCCTGGTTGTAGGGTGCATTCCTGGCGGTCGAATCGCAGCTAAAGTCGGAAAGTTCACCCGCATTGGTGGTAAGGTTATTAAATACGGGCTTATGGTTGGCAATAAAGCTGTCGACCTGGCCATCGTCGGGAGGAGCATTAAGACAGCCGTAGACACGGGTGAACCTCTTGCCATCTATCAGGCATTTTTGGCCAGCGGTATGAGTGTTAAGCAATCCTATGACATGGCAAGGAATATGTCATCGGTGCTAAAACTTAGCAAGACAATAGAAGAAAGCGCATCACTGGAAGAGCTCGAAGCGCTGCAGAATGATGCCTCGGGGCATTCCCTAGGAGACCCAAAGTCAGAACGTATATTCAAAATTGGGTCGACAGAAATGCTCGGGAGAATAAATAATGGGGAAATTGAGGTATTCAATGCAGAAAGCCGCACCTGGGAGAAGGGGAGCAAACTTCATTTGTTAGCATTCAGGCTACAAAATGCCGGTGGGGCGATAAGGAAGGAGTCAGGTCCCCCTGAACCTAGTACTTCTCAGTCAGAAAATGCTCCTCAACCTATAATGGAACCCGTACTTGAAAGTCGTCCTAACAAAGCTTTGTCTCAGGGAGAAACTGCGCTAATTCAAGAGACAACGACGCATTTACAGACAAAATTGAGAGAACAATATAATAAATTCACCATGAGTCCCAAAGGAAACTGTGCCAACGCTGCAGTCGAAGTCGTTCAAGAGCTGAGGCAAAGCGGTTATACAGATGTCAGGATAGTCGAGCTTGGAATCTGGCCAAATGGTGGTGTAGACACCATGCCTGCCAATCATTATGTTGTTATGGCCAAAAAAGACGGGATAAATATTGTGGTCGATTTGACCGCAGGCCAATTTGAGCGATATGGATTTTTTGGTCCTATTATCAGTACGAAAGATGATTGGATTTACCAGTGGCAGCAGAAATTGAAAGATAAACCAAGACTTTTGGTTAAAATGGCACCGCTCAGTGGGGGGATCAGTACATCTCCCTTTAGCATGGATTATATCAACCCTCAACTGACAGTGCCAGATGGAACATTATTACAGCGTCCGGATTGGTACAAAAGAGGGATTCCTCCTGCGCAATCAACACAGCGTGACGATTTTCCTGCTGAGAATGCACAACCAACACTCCCTGAACTTTATAGCAGAACAATGGAATTGGATAAAAAACGGGGTAATGCTTCTTTATATATTGAGACTAAAACCAACACAAAAGTTGTCGAGGACAAGATAAACAATATTATTCAAGAGCACGTTGCAAAAAATCCTATCCCACTGGATAGTGAGGGTAAACCAAAATTTACCGTGAGCGTAATTGGATTTGGTTCACTGGCCAGAAATGAATTATTGTTAGTCTCGGATATTGACATACAGATCATTGTGGTTGCTAGCGATAATCACGTTATGGAAGCGGGCGTTTATGCAAACTCCTTGATGAATAGTGTCAGGCATGAATGGACTCAGGTGCGACATTCTGTCAATAGCAGTCCGGATGCCACGGCGCTGGAGATGGATAGCATCGGTGGCAATGAGGGTATCATTGTTGTTAATTCTCCTCAGGCAGCGGCAGAGCATATGAAGCCGAAAAAAATGGGGTCTAAGGATTATAGTGACCTTTACGCCGATTCTCGTCCTGTTTATGAATCTGAACACGGCATTTATCGCACCATGTTCGACGAATATGAAGCAAAGCTCCAGCATACGGCAGTTAATGGTTTAGTTAACGAAGCGCTAGCGGATTTGGACGCGCTTCCCACAACGTTAAAAAGTGCAAAACACACCTTTATACGGCCGATATCACTTGCTGTAGGCGGCTTGTATCGTAAATTACGCGCAAAAATTGGTAGCACACTGCCGTATGAAACTAATACGATTGAAAGGGCGAGGTTCTTAAAGAAGCACGGAGTCATCGATGACGAGACCTATGAGAATATTACAACAGTTCTGTTACGGGCGTTTAAATGGGAGCAGGAAGCCGGGCTGGAGAATTTCCTGCATGGTCAACAGGTTTCATCCTCACGCGTTACATCGTCCAAAACACGGAAGATGTATGCTAAAACCGGCCAAATACGGCAGGGACTTTCGACAGCAAACGATAAGATCAACAAAATGTCAGCTACGACGTAAGCGCCCTGTGTAGGACGTCTTCGAGTGACTAGTCCTGCTATAGGTTGACACTTTTCAGCCTTATAACGCCCGATGTACTTCATCGGGCGTTTTGTATTGTAGCGACAGATGTGGCAGTCATGTGTTGTAGATTGTAAGCGTTAAGTGAACGCCGTATTGACGGTTATTTATCGGTGAGAACCACGTTCCATGGCAGCAGTTCGGCCACTTTATTGGAAGGCCACTCCGGCAGCACGCTCAGGATATGGCGCAGATAAGCCTCCGGGTCGATACCATTGAGTTTGCACGTGCCGATCAGTCCATACAGCAGTGCACCGCGCTCACCACCATGGTCACTGCCGAAGAAGATATAGTTCTTTTTCCCCAGACAGACCGCCCTCAGCGCACGCTCCGCAGCATTATTATCAGGTTCCGCCAGCCCGTCATCGCAGTAATAACACAGGGCATCCCACTGGTTCAGGGCATAACCGAACGCCTCGCCCAACCGGGATTTTTTCGACAGTGTCGCGCTTTTTCCCACCAACCACTCATGCAGGGAAGCCAGTAGCGGTTTGCTCCGGGATTGCCTGACTGCCAGACGCTCTGATGACGGGAGTCCGCGTATTTCTTCTTCTATCGCGTACAGCTCACCGATACGTTTCAGGGCTTCCTCTGCTGTCGCTGTTTGAGTGCTTATATAGACGTCGTGGATTTTGCGGCGGGCGTGGGCCCAGCATGCAGCTTCTGTTAGTGGGCCACCGTCACGCTCTGCGCTGAACAACCTGTCGTACCCTGCGAAGGCGTCAGCCTGCAGCACACCATGATAATGGCGAAGATGTTGCTGGGGATGCTTCCCCTGCCGATCCGGCGAGAAGGCGAACCACGCCGCCGGTGGGTCTGATGAACCCGCGTTACGGTCATCGCGGACGTACGTCCAGATACGCCCGGTTTTCGTCTTCTTTCTGCCCGGTGCCAGCACCGGCACCGGGGTATCATCCGTATGGAGTTTGCGGGTCGCCATCACGTAGCGATACAGTGCCTCGTCCAGCGGCGCCATTAACCGGCAGCACGCATCCACCCAGTTGGAGAGCAGCGCACGGCTCAGGTTTGCACCCTGACGGGCAAAGATTTCAGTCTGGCGATATAGCGGCGTGTGCTCGCAGTATTTTGAGGTAAGAACCCGGGCCAGCAGGCCCGGCCCGGCGATACCCCGGTCGATGGGACGTGATGGCGCTGGCGCCTCAACGATGCAGTCGCATCTGATACAGGCCTTTTTCACTCTGACCGTGCGGATCACTTTCAGGGCGCTGGAGACCAGTTCCAGCTGTTCCGCGCTGACTTCGCTGAGGTATTCCATATCTCTGCCGCACTCAGGGCAGCAGGTTTCTGCTGGCTCCAGACGATGGTTCTCGCGGGGAAGGTGTTCCGGTAACGGGCGACGGTGGCGGGACTGGCGAAGCTGGCGGGGAACCTGTGGGTCATCCTCACGTCCATTATAACGATCGCTTTGCTGCTCCTTCTGCTTCAGCAGGGCTTCGGCTTCTTCAACCTGTCTGCGTAGCTTTTCAGAGCGGGTGCCAAACAACATTCGCTGCAGTTTTTCTATCTGTGCCCGCAGATGCTCTATCTCGCGCTCTTCGTTCTCTATTTTCTCTTCAGCACGGGCCAGCGCAGAACGCAGGAACGACTCAGTCTCTGCAACGAGGCTGAGCTGACTGTCTTTCTGGCGAAGCGCATCTTCCAGCGCGGAGATACGGGTGAGATAGTCCTGACTCATGACCCCATTTATAATCCGGTCATACTTTTTTTACAACATTGTCAGCGAGTTAAGGCGTGCTGTTTTTGGCTGGCGCCAGTCGAGCTTATCGAGGAGCATCGCGAGTTGTGAGCGGGTGATAGCGATTTTACCGTCGCGTACAGCAGGCCAGATGAACTGGCCTTCTTCCAGGCGTTTGGTAAACAGGCACAGACCGTCAGCATCAGCCCAGAGGATCTTCACGGTATCGCCCTTGCGGCCACGGAAGATAAACAGGTGACCGGAGAACGGGTTTTCATCAAGAGCATGCTGTACCAGTTCGCCCAGACCATTGAACGATTTACGCATGTCAGTGACGCCAGCAACCAGCCAGATACGGGTGCCTGACGGGAGGGATATCATTGGCTTCTCCCGGTCAGCTCGCGAAGCAGTACAGTCAGCAATTCTGGCGACGGGTTCTCCAGCGTCATTTTACCGTAGCGGAACTCGACGCAACAGGAGGAGGCGTTCAGCGCTGAGAACTGAGGCGGGTCTGTATTCATCTCGCCTGGTGGCGCCGGATCAGGTACCACCTCAACAGGCAGTATCGTTGGTAGTGATGAAGTCTCTACGGTAGCCGGAAGGCGGCGCGATATGCGGCCTTCATTCTGCCAGAGCCGTAGCCATTTGAAGATGACGTTGTCGTTGACGCCGTTCTCACGGGCAATCTGAGCAACGCAGGCACCGGGGCGTGAAGCAAGTTTAACCATACGGAGCTTGAAGTCGTTCGAATAATTTTTACGGTTTTTTTTTCGCCAGGATTGGGATTCCATACTTAGATGTCCGTCTGTACAGGTGGACGTCTAAGTTACCAGCACTGGCTTGATGGCTACATACGGCGCTGGGTTTACGCTTACTGTAGATTTCCACCGCCTGCTCCCTGGCTTCTGTCTCGACCAATTTCGTTTTGACTGACAAGAAATCTGCGTGACTCAGAATGACTTCTCCACGTTGGGGCGCTACGTTCACGATAGATAGAATCCCCCACTGGCGTTGTCCGGGTTTCCTTAACGAAATCTTTTGAATTTGTTAACAATGTCTACCCGAAGTTGAAATGTCAGTAAGTGAACGTGATCATCCTTGCCATGCATCTCAACCCGTTCCTGTACTTGCTCTATCACTCGGCAACAGTTAACGCATTAAGGTTGGTTTACTTCGCGACTCACAAGTACTCGCCCGATGGTCTGTTGGGTTAGATAACCGGCGGGTCTACTCACCCGGCTATCCTAATAAGAACATGCACACACGATGCTAGCATCCACGTCGCCGCGCCACCAATGGGAAATACCGTGTTTGCGGATCTTTGCCATAAGCCGCAGCCTGCACCTAACAGGCTGCGAAAAATTTAGTGATTACAAGTGTCTTATTTAACCAGGCCGCGAATATTATCGGCAATTTTCTCGGCGATCATTATGATAGTCGGATTGAGGTTGATCAGTGGGATGTGCGGTAATATCGATGCATCAACAATACGCAACCCAGCAATTCCATGGACCCGTCCCTGCTCATCAACCACGGCCAGTGGATCGTCTTGTCGTCCCATTCGTGCCGTTGCACTCGAGTGTTGTAAGGTGGTCACATTTTCCAACAGGGCTTTTCTGATGGCCGGTTCATCGTCATCGCTGATCTCCGGTCCCGGGCTGATTTCTTCAACGATCAGGTGTTTGAGTGGCGCTGTCTTTGCCAGTTTTCGAGCAATGCGAAAACATTCCACCATCCGTTGCATGTCTTCTTCTGTGGTTAAATGGTTTAACGCAATCACCGGCGGAGCTTCAGGGTCACGGCTAGAAATGGTGACGCTTCCCTGTGAGGTGCTTTCCATCAGTTCTAATCCCAGGGTAGTTGTGATCCCCGTTTTACTCATTGAGCCCGGCATGAATATGGCCGGAGAAATACCGATATCCATTCGTTTTGGTGAATCGGAATAAGAGGAATGGGTCCATAGCTGGGCTGCCACCACGGGGTGTTCCTGCCCAAGTAATGCTTCGCTTGCCGCATAGTTCATGCAAAAGTACGGATGGTCCAGTAACGCAACACCCACAGGCGCATCTTTGATGACAGGGATACCTAACGCGGTTAAGTCCGCTGACGGGCCAATACCAGAACGCAATAAAATCGTGGTCGTGCCATAGGCTCCCGCGCTAAGAATGATTTCTTTTCCTTTCAGAATACCCCCATTCGACAGGGTAACTGACTCGACCGTATTGCCTGTGATATTGAGCTTATCAACCAGCGCCTCACTCAAAATATGCAGGTTTTCACGTTTTCTGACTTCACGGGTCAGATAGGCAATGCCGGTATTGATCCTGACGCCATTGATGATGTTCATTGGGGCTGGACCAGCCCCATTGTTTTCGTTAGGGTTGTTAAAATCTTCGATCTTTGGATAACCCATAGCGATCGCCGCTTGCACCATCGCACGTTGCCACGGAGATATATAGTCCATGGTCATCTGGTGGATAGGGAAAGGACCATTGCGCCCATGGAATTCATCATCGCCCCCGTGGTAGGTTTCCATTTTTTTATAGTAGGGAAGCACATCCTCAAATGTCCATCCCTTTAGGCCCTTGCGGGTGAATTGTTCAAAGTCATAAGGTAAGGCACGGACGGCAACCGCAGCATTGATGGCAGAGCTGCCGCCAATGACTTTCCCCCGGGGAACAAACGACGGTGCTGCCTGCTTTGGCTCTGTCGCGTAATATCCCCATTCATAGCGGCTATCTGCGTTGGCGGCAATAATGTTGCTGCTGTACAGTAATTCAGGATAGGCATCAGGCGAGAATGACGGGCCCGCTTCCACCAAAAGGATGCTTTTATCACTGTCTTCACTGAGACGGGCCGCAAGAACCGCCCCCGCAGAACCGCCACCAATAATAACGTAATCAAAACAGCGGTGAGAGAGATCAGAAAGTGAAGTATCAATCGTTTTATTATTCATAATGTTCCGTTAATGAGTCTGGTTATGGGGCATTTTATTAACAGGCACGTGAAACGTGCCGTTAGTTGGTCGCGCTCGCCTTCAGTCGCGTAGCAATATATTCTGCTGCCATGATGACGACGGCATTGGTGGCCACCGAAGGCACATCAGGGAAGAGCGATGCATCAGCAACGAATAATTCATTTACGCCATAGACCCGTCCTGCATCATCAGTCACCGCAGTGCTGCTGTCTTTTGGTCCCATCGGCGCACTGGAGGTCACGTGCAATGTCGATTCAACATGGCGCGTAATCGCGGCGCTTAGCGCCTTACGCCCTGCCGGCACCTCACTGCCATCACGGAACATTGCTCTGGGATTACGCTCTTTCAGGGGCGAACATTCAAGCAGGCCCATCAGCAACTCAACACCTTGCGTCAAGCGCTCAAGGTCGGATGCATTTTCAAGCAAATTAAGACTGACGCGTGGCCCGATGGCGGCGTTTGAGCTGTCAAGTTGCAATTCGCCGCGGGAGGCCGGACGGCAGTTGCAGACAATCACGCCAAAGTCTGATTTAGCCGTCGTCAGTTCAGGATTGGTGAAATGGTTAAAGCCCAGATAGATATCCAACTCATCGCCATTGGCCTCGCTGGTTTGCGTCCAGACTTTGCCTCCGATAGGGGGGAGCGTTGCGCTCTCTCCGTCTACCGCTACCTGGATAAACACGTTGGGCTGGTCCATCAAATTCTGGCCTACAGGCAGCTCAGACACTAAAGGAATGCCAAGTTGGGACATGTGTGCACGAGGACCAATACCGGACCGCAGCAGGATGGCCGCAGTGCCAATCGTGCCGGCACAAAGAATCACCTTACCGGCCTCAATAACGGTGTTATCGCTCAACACCACCGCTTCAGCAGTACCATTATTTATTTTGACCCGGTCGACCAGCGTTGAGCTGAGGATATGCAGATTTGTTCGTTGACGAACAGTCTCGGGCAGATAAGCTATGGCTGTATTAATACGGAGCCCCTCCTTGACGTTGCTAGGGTAAATACCTACCCCATCAGGAAGCGGGACATTGAGATCGTCAACATAGGGCAGTCCATATGTCACGGCGGCATCAATAAAGTCCCGAGCTGAGCGCGTCAGCTCTTCCCGGCTGCGCAGATGAACCGGTATGGGGCCGTGGCGGCCATGCCAGCGGTCGTCACCAAAATCCGCGCTTTCCGACTTTTTATAGAACGGCAATACGTCCTGATAGCGCCAATGTTTGAGACCTGTTGCAGTCCAACGTACAAAATCAGATTCTGGTGCACGAATAAACGCCGCCGCATTAATTGTGGACCCTCCCCCCAGAACCTTCGCACGCAGCCCGCCGGTTGGACGGTCACTGCCGATTTGCAGAGTTGGGGGCCAGCGAGAGGCGTCATCCCCGCCGACTTGATCCGAACGCGACAACTGCGGCGGAAACGCGTTGGCCGCATATCCTTCCCCGGCTTCAATCAACAACACGGATCGCGTTGTGTTTTCACTGAGTCGGCTGGCCATCACGGCCCCGGCAGAGCCGCCGCCGACCACGACATAGTCAAAGCTTTTTTTTATCGTCGATATTGAATTATTATCGTCGTTTTGATTTTCTTTTTTGGCATGACTTTCTCCGGCGGAGGCGTTCATAGGCAATCCTCCTAACCCCGCCATCGCAGCCGTGGCCATCGTTGTTTTAATAAATTCGCGGCGACTTTTATTGTCGTTGGTGGAACTTGACGGTGTTTTTCTCATTCGTAGACTCCGATAGGTAAATAGAAAGTTTATATGGGCAAGCCTATATAGATTTTCATGGTGTTGTAAAAATTATTGTGCGTTCTCTGATGAAAGGGAAAAACCAGTCATTTTCAATATAAAAAATTATTCAATGCTGTTAATCACAGCATATTGGTATGGTATAGCACGATAGAAAATACAGACGATCAAAACGTGCCTCGTGGAGACCATGGTCTTCATCGATAAGGCTCAGGGAGTGTATTTCTTCCTTTGTGCACGTGGAGATCTCCTTTCAGAAAACGAAATATGTTCTAATCGCTCCATGCTTTTTCATAACGACGGTCACCCTGGTTATATACGGTGAGGCTGTACGATATTCCCGCGCTCACGATGAGCAGAAGATGAAAAAAGGCGCTGTTGATGGGGCCTCCTGGTGTGAGCGGCAAAGCCGCCGTGCCCCTTAGGTGGATTTCCAACTGACGCTTGCATCGCTCCTCCCCGATACCAGCGTCATCAATATTCCCAGCGCCAGCGGAATAATCAACAACAGGGAACGGGGCGAAATCGCATACCCGTAAATATAACTTTCCAGACTCACTGCAATGACAGGAAAAATGAGGAACACCAGTGACGCCTGGAAGGCATTGGCTTTTTTCTGAAGCGCAAAGTAACACAATATCCCAAATACGCCCGCAAAGGCGCCGAGATACGCGGTGGCGACAATTGAATGAGCTGAAAAACGGGCGAACTGGGGGCTTTCGAAAACATAGCCGGTCGCCGTGAGTATTAACCCCGCAAAGAAACACGGCAGGGCATTAAAGGTGATCACTGAGACCTTACAGCTTCTTTTTTTGCATTGCGTATAGATTATCGCATGTATCATCACCGCTGACACCAGAGCAATAATTCCCGGCCAGTGGCTCTCCGCGGTGGACGTCGTTTCTGCCAGGAGAATGCCCGTCAGAGCAATGATTGCAACGGTTAATCCCCCTATCTGCATCGGGTTTGTTTTCTCTTTCAGAAACAAAATCGAGGCAATCAAGACAGCGACGGGCATATTGGCGAATATAATGGAAGCCAGTCCGGAGCTCACATAGATTTCCCCATAAATCATTAATGAAAAAGGGATCGCGAAGTAGAAAATGCAGATCACACACTGGAATAATCGCTGCCCTGAGGGGAACAACAGCGGTGTTTTTGTCGCCCATGCCAGAATGAGTAAAAAAGGCGAGGCAAACATAAACCGCATTCCAGTCGCAAAGACAGGCGGAATGGTTTCAACGGCAATCCGCATTGCCAGCCACGTCGTCCCCCAGGTTAATGCGACCAGGAAAAATAATAGTGATATTGTCACGTTACGCATGAGATACCCTCAGGAAAAAATAATGAGTGTCATCTTTTGACAAAAAACGGGGGGCCTTCCCCCTGTTTGCGGGTTCACCGTGCCAACCAGGCCCCCTTACCGATAGAAACGCGTTCCCTGCATTTCATGTTCAAGCCCTCCGTGCTGTAGCCAGTGATACAGTTCCTTATTGCTTTGAAAACCCAGTTTTCGCATGGAGGCCCGTTTATGGCTGCTGACGGTTTGGGGGCTGATCCCCAGATGTTTTGCGACCTGGTAGGGGGGCTTGCAGGCGCGGAACGCCGCCAGCACCTGACGCTCCCGGGGGGTCAGAACCAACTCGCAACGGGGGCATTCGATGTAGGCGGTGTCGGGTGTCTGATAGGATTCGATAACCTGCGCGAGCAGGTTCACTATCTGAGCTTCGGCGTCATGCGTATGGATCGTGCCGTAATCGCTGAGGCAGCGCGGCTGTCGAGTGCGGCTCACCCGCCGGGTGTGTCGCACGGTAATGACCCTGATATGTCGGAGATTGTCCGCGTTGTGGCAAAACTGCCGGGAACACACCTCGTTACTGTCCTGTACCACCATATCGGCTTCGTGATAATGGTGATGTGGCAAAAAGGTGACTGACCAGCCTCGACGCGTGAAATAGTTATTCATCAACACCGCGAGTCCAAGCGAGAAATAGTGATCGTTAACGCAAACGATAATATTGATATGTTGAGTCATTGTGTTTCCTTAGCAGGAGAGGACACCGCTGCAAAGCGCTTATCGTCAGGAAAGAAGCGTGCCGCATCCTGACGGTATTGTTCTGCCATCGTGCCGCAGTGCTGATGCTGTAAAATTTTTATCAGGTTGGCATAGACGTTTTTGTCAATATGCTGTTTCAGGTACGCCTGCGCCCAGTGGCGATAGCGTGTCAATGCTTGCTCATCGCGTGAGTGGTTAAACATCAGCAGGGCATGCACGTTTTCATCAAAAGTCACGCGCTCGCGCAGAACCCAACGCGAGAGGGCGGGGAGCGTCTGTAATGGCGTGATATCGGCCATCCTGTAGGTTTCAACCTGCGCAATGGCCTCTTTGCCTTTGAAGGCATACCCCATCACTATCGTCAGGCCCAATGCCAGGACTGACATGACGCCAGAGAGGGCTGAGGTGTGACGAGGCGAGAGTCGGCGTTGCGATATCGCCTCGTCACTCAATTGATCTGCGATGGCGATGAAAAGCAGAAACACCACAAAATGCAATGCAGAGAGATAGAAGGGATACTCCAACTGCGTATGGAGGAGAATGGGCATCTGGGCAAACATCAGCGCCGTGGGCAACCCGGCATGGGACTGGCCGGTGGCGAAAGCCTGCTTATCGTGACGAAAGACCCGCAGTACGGTCTGGATATACCCCAGGGCCATCACCCCAATGCCAACGAACGCGAGCATGCCGCCTTCAACGACCCACAACAATATTTCATTATGGGGATGACTGGCGATTTCGGTGATCGGCGTAGGCGGGTGCTGATTAATGCGAAAATGCTGGAAGTCGTATTCAAAACTGCCGTAACCCCAACCGAGCATCGGTTTCTGCGCGATCATTGACAACGTGTCGTTCAGCATGGTCCAGCGTGCCTGGTTACTCTGGGTATGCGGTATGGTGGTGACCATCCCGTCAGCACACTGCCATACGGCGAGGGCCAGCAGTCCCCCCCCGAGCATGCAGACGGCTGCCGTGGTGCCGCGCTTTGGGAAACGCGGGCCGAAACGACAGAGAAACAGAATGGCAGCAACGCCCCCGCCCAACCAGCCAACCCGTGATTGCAACCACACCAACAGGGCGGAAAAAAACACCAGGAGTATGAGCAGTCCGCCTTTGCGCAGGTGCTCATGGCGCGGTAACGCAAACAGAGGAAGCAGAAACAGCATCAGGACCAGAGACAGCCCCGTCGCGATAAAACTGGCGAGGACATTGGGTTGAAAGAAGAAGCCGTAGGCACGTTTGCCGTATAACGGCGCCAGAGACCACGTCGGGGCAAATAACTGCAATATCGCTTCCAGCGCCTGTATAAACACCAATAATAGGGTGGTATACAGCAGGAGTGACAGTGTGCGACGAGAATAGCGAAATTGCAGGCAGGAGAAGAGAAAAAGAAGTCCTGCAATCAGGCCGGCGACGCGCCATGCCCCCAATGGAAAGCCCGCCAGAGGGGCATAGGCCAGCGGAAGGGTCAATAGCATGCCGCCCAGAACATATAAGGTGTACGACGGGGTTATCGTCAGTGTGTTTTGCGAATAACGGCCTGCCCAAAAGAGAAAAAGAAAGGCAGAAAGCAGGAATACTGCAATAATATTGCTGGTCATTAACACGGGCGTTATCTCTTTACGTGAGCGTCATTATTTTTATATTTTCAAGCGGGTGTTTATTTGGCGGGAAACCAGTGCAGGGTTTTATTATTGCTTTTACGGCCGATAACCAAACCCAGGGCGCTCATCTCCAATAATAAACTTCGCATCTTGTAAATACTGATGTCCAATTCGTCAGCCAGCTGTCGTGTTGTCGGCCACTGATCGTGCGAGGGCAGAACATCAATGTTGTCTTGATAGGGGGTTAAACGGCACAAAATCGTCAAAATCTTTTTTTGCAGGTGATGTTGCTCTAGCTGTTTAATTGAATTGAGGGGCATTTTCACATTCTCCTTAACTTGTTATTCCCTGTAGCGTCAAATTTTTAAAGCCATTCCATTTATTGTTCTAGTACATTTCCCTAGCCATGGCCTGCTGGCCTGTTACGGTTACTGTGATTTCAGCAGCCCCGCTTTGTAACATTTTTAGTGTTTCGGATTTTTCCTTTCTATCTATTGATTGTATCGCGTTTTACTGATTGTGCGATCAAATGTTTTGTACATTTCAAAAAAGCGATATAAAATACTAAGTTTATTTTTTTTACGATCTAATATATCGCAACGCAATTGTTGCCATGTGTATTTTAGGTAAATGTTTTGTATTTTTGTGTTTTCAAAATAACACTTCCATCAACATGTTTATTTTTGCAAGAATGCTCGGCAACAGGATATTACCCCCGCAGGGTGTCCTGTTATTTCATATGGCTTTTGTAATTATTTTCTCTGGTGTCATGTATTTACCTGATGGTGCATTCCGTTAAATACATGTCTAAGGGATGAAACCTATTATTTTCAATAAGGAAAAATTGAATGAAACTGAATAAAATTATGCTGGCGGCGGCGATGACTTTTGGCATGGCTACTGCAGTACAGGCTGCTGATGCAGGCCACGGCAAAGTGACCTTTACCGGGTCCATCATTGATGCACCGTGCTCCATTTCACCGGACTCTGTCGACCAGACCGTTGATCTGGGTCAGATTTCCAACGCGGCGCTGGCCGGTGGTGGTCGTTCTACCCCACGTAACTTCAACATCGACCTGGAAAACTGCGTGTTCACCGGCGCGGCTGCCAAAAATAAAGTGTCCGTGACCTTTACCGGTATGGAGTCTGCGACTACCGCTGGCCTGCTGGGCATTACCGGTACTGCGCGTGGCGCCAGCGTAGCCATCACCTCTGGTGACGGTCAGATCATCAAACTGGGTACCCCAACCAAGGCACAGGAACTGCAAAACAGCCCAACCCAGACGCTGAGCTTCGCAGCTTACGTTCAGGGTGACGCAGCGTCTGCAGCGATCACTGAAGGTGACTTCCAGTCCGTAGCTGACTTCACCCTGGCCTATAACTGATTGGCCGTCTGATTAAATAGCTGCATGCGGCGATTCAGCCGCATGCGTTTTTTTATTCCGCCGGAATGAGGGGTGAATAATGCAGACCGGATTTCCGCGTTTTCTCGTGGTTTCTTTCATATTTGCCATGTGGGCATGCCCTGCAAAATCCGACACGGAGGTGCAGGGGTGGGGCGTGGTGAATATGCAAGGATCCATTATCGATACGGCGTGCGCCATTGCCGTGGACAGTCGGGATCAGACCATTGCCATGGGGGTGGTCCCGCTGGCCGATATCATCCGCGATGGTCAGGGCCGCACGCAGCCCTTCTCAATCAAACTGATTAACTGCGTGGTGAAACGCCCCAATGCAGGGACGTCAGACTGGAAACAATTTCAGGTCACCTTTGACGGTGATGCCGAAGGGCCGCTATTTGGTGTGCGCGGAGAAGCGTCCGGCGTCGCGCTGCAAATCATCGACACGTTCGGCAATGTCGCGACACCGGGAACCCCGTTGCCGTTGAGAGATATCGAACCGGGAAGCATGCAGCTCAATTACACCTTAAAACTGGTTTCCAACAGACACGCCTTGAAAGCCGGGGATTATTTTTCCGCCATACGTTTCAAGCTGGATTATTTCTGACGGCTGTCACTGTGAACGTACGGTCATAAAAGTGAATAATAAATAGGGTTAAGGGAATAATGAAGCTGATATCTGTGATGAGCCGGTTGCGCTGTCGGGGCGTAAGACTCTGTCTTTCGTTGACCCTGGGGATGTCGTCGGCGGGGAGCCTGGCGGCGGAGGACATCCAGTTCAATACTGACGTTCTGGATGTGAATGACCGGCAGAATATCGACCTGAGTCAATTCTCACGCGGCGGCTACATCATGCCCGGCACATACGACATGGTCGTGCACGTCAATAAAAACGATTTGCCGGAGCAGCCGATTGCGTTCTATCCGCCGAAAGACGATCCGACGGGCAGCCGGGCTTGTCTCAGTCCGGAGTTGGTCACCTTGCTGGGGTTCAAAGAGAATGTCCAGGGATCGTTGACCTGGTGGCATGAAGGGCAGTGTCTTGATGAGACCAGCGTGCAGGGCATGGAAGTCCGGGCTGACTTGTCCACTTCATCCCTCTATATGAACATCCCGCAGGCGTTTCTGGAATACACGGATGAAAACTGGGATCCGCCGGCGCTGTGGGATGAAGGCATTCCCGGCCTGCTCTTCGACTATAACCTGAATGCCCAGAGCCAGCAGCAGCTGCAGCAGGGAACGCGCGGGTACAGCCTGAGCGGTAACGGCACCACCGGAGCCAATGTGGGGCCGTGGCGTTTACGTGCGGACTGGCAGGGGAACCTCAATCATCAGACCGGCTCACAACGTCCGACGGACCGCCAATTTGACTGGAGCCGTTACTACGCTTATCGCGCCATCCCGTCATTGCGTTCGAAATTCACCGTGGGTGAAAGCTACCTGGACTCTGGCATGTTTGACGGCTTCCGTTTCAGCGGGGCGAGTCTGGTGTCCGACGACAATATGTTGCCGCCCAACCTGCGTGGCTATGCGCCCGAGGTGGCGGGGGTTGCGCGGACCAATGCCAAGGTCACGGTCAGTCAGCAGGGCCGGGTGCTGTATGAGACGACGGTAGCCACCGGGCCGTTTCGTATTCAGGACATCAATGACGCCGTCAGCGGTGAGTTGAATGTCCGGGTGGAAGAGCAGGACGGCAGCGTACAAGAATTTATCATCAACACCTCCAACATTCCTTATCTGACGCGTCCCGGCTCGGTGCGTTTCAAGGTGGCGGCGGGTAAACCGTCCGATCTGGAACACCATTCCCGCGGGCCGGTGTTTGGGACGGGCGAGTTTTCCTGGGGGGTCAGCAATGGCTGGTCACTGTACGGGGGCGCCCTGGCGGGCGGGGATTATAACGCGCTGTCGCTGGGGGTTGGCCGCGACCTGATGGTCCTGGGGGCGCTGTCGTTTGACGTCACCCAATCCCGGGCACGCTTGCCGCAGGAGGACGGGATACTCAGTGGGGGGTCTTATCGCCTCAGCTACTCAAAGAACTTTGATGAATATGACAGCCAGGTCACCTTTGCCGGCTATCGGTTCTCGCAAGAAGAGTTCATGAGCATGAGCGAATACCTGGATGCGCGTTATTACGGCTCCCGCACGGGGAACGGCAAGGAAATGTACACGGTTACCTTCAACAAGCATATCCGTGACTGGGGCCTGAGCGCCTACGTCAACTACAGCCATGAGACCTACTGGGATCGCCCGGACAACGACCGGTACAACCTGACGATGTCGCGTTATTTCGATATGGGCACGTTCCGCAATATCAGCCTGTCACTGACGGCCTATCGCAGTCAGTACAACGGGACCAACGATGACGGCGGGTACTTGTCCGTGTCGCTGCCGTGGGGTGACCGGTCGACGGTCAGTTACAACACCACGGTGAACCGCAACGACACCACGCACAGCGTGGGGTATTACGACCGCTTCGATGAACACAATACCTACCAGGTCAATGTGGGGTCATCCCGTACGGGCGTTAATGCGAGCGGGTATCTCCAGCATGAAGGGGATGTGGCACGACTGAGTGGCAATGCCAGTTATCGCCAGGGTCGGTACAGCGCCGTTGGCCTGACGGCCCAGGGGGGCATGACGCTGACCGCCAACGGCGGGGCGATGCACCGGACGGCCATGATGGGCGGCACCCGCATGCTGATTGACACCAACGGTGTCCCGGATGTGCCGGTACGGGGGTACGGCAAGACGAGCCAGACCAACGCCTGGGGCAAGGCGGTCATTGGGGATGTGAACAGTTACTACCGCAACAAGGCCAGCATCGATTTGAACAAGCTGGGCAACCGGGCTGAAGCCACGAAATCGGTCGTGCAGGCCACGCTGACGGAAGGGGCCATTGGCTACCGCCAGTTTGACGTGATTGCCGGCGAGAAGGCCATGGCGGTGATCAAGCTGGCCGATGGCAGTGAACCGCCGTTTGCCGCGACAGTGACCAACGTCCGCAAGCAGGAAACGGGTATCGTCAACGACGGCGGATCTGTGTATCTGAGCGGGATCAATGCAGGCGAAACGATGACCGTGCACTGGGGTGGCCAGGCGCAGTGTGAGGTGCAGATGCCGGCGACGCTGCCTGCGGATCTGATGATGAAGACCCTGTTGCTCCCTTGCCACCCGATTGTCGGGGAGAAGACGGACGTGGCCCACGTGCAGACCGAAAATGCAAAGAGGGCCGGGTGACGGCTTCCGACAGAACACGGCGCGTTGTCTGTCCGGCAGGATGACAGGCGAGAGCGCAGTCATGCGCAGGTGCGCATCCATTTTAACGCAACATTGGAGTCGAACGGTATATGCGAAATAACCCCCTGAAGTTGGTTGTCATGAGCACGGCTCTGCTTGGCACGCTGGGGAGCCCGCTGGTCGAGGCGGCCATCGCCCTGGATCGGACCCGGGTGATTTTTGGCGGTGACCAGAACTCGGTCAGTCTGAACGTCAGTAACCAGAACAAGCAGCTGCCCTACCTGGCGCAGGGCTGGGTAGAGGATGCGTCCGGCAACAAGATCCAGAGCCCACTGACGGTCTTACCGCCCGTCCAGCGTATTGAGCCGGGCAAGCCAAGTCAGGTGAAAATCCAGGCGCTGCCGGCCGCGAAGACACTGCCGCAAGATCGCGAAACCTTGTTCTACTTTAATCTGCGTGAAATTCCGCCGAAGAGCGGCAAGCCGAACACGCTGCAAATTGCGTTGCAAACACGCATCAAGCTGTTCTATCGCCCAGAGGCGATTGCGCTTTCGACGTCGGCTCCCCCTCCGCAGGAGAAGATGACGCTCAGTCGACAGGGGGACAAGTACATCGTCAATAACCCGACGCCGTACTTCGTCACCATCGTGGATGCGGGCAGCCGAAAAAACGGGGAGGGCATCAAGGGCTTCGAGCCGCTGATGGTCCCGCCGAAGGGCAACCTGCCACTGACGGTCAGTGCGGCCAGCGTGGGCAACAGCCCGGTCTTGACCTATGTCAACGATTACGGCGGCCGGCCACAGCTGAGCTTCAACTGTGCCGGCAGCACCTGCACGGTAGTGCCGGAGAAAAAAGGGGAGTGAGCCATGTGCTCCCCCCACGGCCAGGCTGCGGGTTTTCGACGGACGGCGGCCATTGAGGATGGAAGAAATGAAACCTAATCAAAAATACAGTACGGACCGTGACTTTTGGCGCGTTGAGTTGCGCTATTACGCCACGGTGGGGGCCCTGACCCTGATGGTCCCCCTGAGCCTGCTGACCATGCTGATGTTGCTGCCCCGCGCCGAGGCGCTGGATAACGCGAATGTTGAAGGGGCAAACGGGTCGTTGTATGTCTACGGGGCATTGACCGAAAGCGCCTGCCGGCTGGAGATGGAAAGCGCCTATCAGGATATTGACCTGGGCGTCGTGGGCAGCGCAAACCTGCAGCAGGTCGGTGACCGCGGTGAGCCGGTGACGCTAAGCCTGGGGTTGAAGGACTGCCTGCGCAGTCCGGCATCCAGCCGTGACCTGCGAACCGGCGGGCTGACCTGGTCAGAGAACCAGCCGGCGGTGACGGTCAGTTTTCGTGCCACCCGGGATGCCGATACGCCTCAATTGGTCAAGGCCATGGGGGTCTCGGGCATGGGACTGCGCCTGCGGGATGCCGGTGGGCAGGACGTGCGCCTGGGGAGTCGGGGCGCGCCGCTGCTGCTGACGCCGGGGCAGACGGTGCTGACCTATACCGTGACCCCGGAGCGGACGGCCGCGGCTCTGGTGGCCGGCAGCTACTGGGCCGTGGTGGATTTTCATCTGAGCTATGACTGAGGACACGCGCATGAAGGAAAGCGTAACGCGACGACGTCGTGCCGGGTGCGGCTTGGTGGGCCTGTTGCTGCTGTCGCCGCTGGTCGAGGCGGCGTCAACGACGGTAACGGTCAAGGTGACCGTGGTGGCGCCTCCCCCGTGCATCATCAACGGTGACCGGCCGATTGAGGTGGATTTTAAGGACGTGATGACCACCCGGGTGGACGGCAGCACTTACCGCATGCCGATCGCTTACACGCTGTCCTGTTCCAGCAGTGCATCCAGCAAGGCCATGAAACTGCAGGTGCGAGGCACGGGCGCAGATTTTGATGCCAGGGTGCTGAAAACCACCCAGCCGGGACTGGGTGTGGAACTGCAGGATGAGGACGGGAAAATGCCCATCAACACCTGGCGGAATTTTGACTACGCCGGTTCCACTGGGCCGGAGTTGTGGGCGGTGCCGGTGAAACAAAGCGGCGTGACGCTGACGGGCGGCGAGTTTACTGCCGCGGCAACCATGGAGGTTGCATATCAGTAACGGAGGGACTCATGACGATGGCGAAGGGAATGTATTGCCTGTTTTTTTGTGGCGTGTTGAGCAGTCCGGCGCAGGCCGTCGGCGATGTCGACATGCTGTTTCATGGCACGCTGATAGAGCCGCCCCCCTGCACCATCAATGGCGATAAACCGATTGAGGTGGAGTTCAATGAGGTCATCACCACCCGGGTGGGGGGAACCAACTATCGGCTGCCGGTGAATTACACGCTGGTGTGTAACGGGGCGCCAAGCTACGCCATGAAAATGCAGGTGCAGGGCACGGGCGCGGCGTTTGATGCCTCGGTACTGAAGACCAACGTCACCGGACTGGGCGTGGCGCTGCACCGGGTGGGGGAAAAGGTCCCCATCAACACCTGGATGAATTTTACCTACCCCAATTCGCCGAAATTATGGGCGTTACCGGTGAAGCAGAGTGGTATCACGCTGAGCGCCGGGGAGTTTACCGCCGGAGCGACCATGCAGGTCGAGTATCAGTAACGGGAGTGGAGCATGAACACGACGAGGGGCCTGAGCGTCCTGTTTTTTTACGGTGTGCTGAGCGGTGGAGTACACGCCGCCGGCGATATCGACATGACGTTCCGCGGTCGGTTGATTGAGCCCCCGCCGTGTACCATCAACAACGGTAACCGGGTCGATGTGGATTTTGGTGACCGTGTGGGGGTCAATCGCGTCGACGGGAATGAGTATCGACGGGAGGTCAACTACCAGATTGTCTGTGACCGTGGCGGCAGCTGGACGATGACACTGAGTCTGAACGGGACAACGGCCGGATTTGATGCCGATGCGTTGCTGAGCAACAAGACCGACCTGGGGATACGCGTCTACCAGGACGGCAAACCGTTCAGGCCGGGCAGCGTGCTGCCCATTGACCCGAGCGATCCACCGACGCTCGAGGCGGTGCCGGTCAAGCGGCCCGGTTCGACGTTGACGGAAGGGGCGTTTGAAGCCTGGGCGACCTTGCAGGCGGAGTATCAATGAGGATGAACACATGATGCGCAAGCGCTTACTGCCCCGGGGGGGGAAATGCGGCGTGTCGGCAGCCCTGCTGCTGGCGCAGATGCTGACGGTCACGCCGACAAAGGCGGTGGACAACGTGCGTTTTTACGGTGCCCTGGTGGCCGAGCCGTGCGTGATAGCGCCCGGTGCGGAGGACATCCAGCTGGACTTCGGGACCATCATTGACCGCTACCTGTACCTGAATACCCGCACGCCGGGGCAGGCGTTTGAGATACGGCTGATGGACTGCGACCTGAGTGTGGGCACGCTGGTGACGGTGACGTTCACCGGGACGGAGAATGCGGCGTTGCCGGGGCTGTTGGCCATCGACGGCAGTGGTGGGGCCCGGGGGATTGCGATAGGGCTGGAGACGCCAGATTCAACGCCGCTGCCCATCAACCAGGCCGGCGGCAAAATCCCGCTGGTGAGCGGCCGCAACGTGATTGCGTTGAAGGCGTATGTGCGGGGCGAGCCGGAGGCCATCAGGAACCAGAGTATCGCGTTCGGGACATTCGGCAGCACGGCGACGTTCAAACTGGAATACGAGTAAGGACGTCAACATAGCCTGTGTAGACTAGACTGCCGACTGAACGTCGACATAATTTTTAAAACGTTAGGTGGGTTTTACTGCACCTGGACAGCAGACACGCGGGAGAACCGAACATGGCATTGACTGACTGGCGTTGGGTGCATCCCCGCTGGGGGCCGGACTAGGGCCGACAGTTTCTGAAAACAAACGAAAAAACACATACCATCGGGCACGTATTGCGCGGCTTTATGAGCAGCACGGCAGCGGCACTGTTGAAGGCTGAAGCTCGTGTGCGGAGATGCGACTCGGTGGATGAATTGGGTAGGGGCCGATCAGTAAAACGATGGGGCCTCCTACCACTTCACGGCTCTCGGATGTCCCTCACATGACGAAATATATCACCTCTGCGTTCCTACTCGTACTCTCGTACCTTACCCCTTTGCCATCCCACGCCAGCAGCATCGCCATCACCGATGTATCCGTCGAATCAAGGTATTTTCCACCCTACTGGGGGGTTCATATTGAGGCGTCATGGGCGACCGTACCCTCGTATAATCCTGACGGGGTTATACCCTGCTCAGGTCAATTGGAATGCATCTTCGGACTTATGCGCCGCTACATGGACCCACTCAACGGTATCTTTACATATCCGATCAATTACCTATTTGATTCAAAGGTCATTGCCGTTCCGTCGGGCATGACCTGGGCCCAAGCTAATGATGCTTTTATCGCAAAGTTTGGGTCGACAGGTGCTTTCGTTGAACAAAACACCATCTACCCCTCATTCCAGGAGTTTTGTGTCGGGGCTCTCTCCACCCCCATGCGCGGTGAATTATTTCTTGAATCGCCATCCTCCTGTACAATAAACCCCCAGGTTCCCGTAACTTGTACGGTAACCGGCACTGTCGAAATCGATCACGGCGTTCTGAATCCTTCCCAAATGGCCGGCCACACTGCCACTGCCACGGGCCGCCTGTCCTGCTCTCGGGCTGCGACAATGCGGGTACGCGTGATCCCTCCGACTGTCGACCTCGGGGGGGGATGGATGTCTACTTTACAAATTGACGGCGTGGGCGATGGCGGCACTATCACGACATCCGGATCAAGCGACCTGTCATTTGTCTCTCGGTTATCTGGTTCCTCGACGACTACCGGTCCGCTCACTGGGACTAGCATCGTGATCTTGGATGCCGAATAAAACATCATCGCGTGAGCCTTACGGATTTCCGAACTGTGGGGCGCCTGCGGGATATCACGTCGACGACTGGCTCCTCCATATCTTGTAATGGACCGAGTTGATCAAGTCCATACGATTTAGGAAAACCGATAACTGGTCATACGGATTAACGTCCTTCCATCGATTCTGTCGCGGTAGTACCGGAAAACCAGTGGCGCCGCGCTATTACGGACTTTTTGTATCTTATCCTATCGCACAAGGACGAAAACACATGGACCTTCTTCTTATTGTTGGACTGCTGGTGTTGATGCTGTTTTCTTTTTATAAACACCGTAAAACTGCAAAAAGAAATAGCTCTTTTGCATCAAAAAAAAGTAAAAAGGCCTAATCAGACCACCGGGGCCTGTTTGGAAACATATCGACGATAAAAAACGGTTTTTCCATGATTTTTATCTTTGCTATGCACACCCTCCCTGCCTCGTTGTGCCTGTGTCAATGGATTTGCATGAGGCGTGCATGGCTCAGGTTCCCGCTGTACGTCACTGACACCTGTTGTTTCCCCTGGCACGTATTTTCTTGGTCGCCCACACAACAAGGATGCCACGATGATAAGGACATACTCCCTACTGGCTTTAAACCTGTATCTTATGAGTTCGCCCGCGGCCGCCATGCCCTTTTGTGATGTCATCGGCGGCGGCAACGGTCACCTTTCTGTCCACAATGACGTCCCCACCCATTATCAGACCGCCCGTACTTTCGCCGAACTCAAAGGGTTCCTGCAGGCGGGGGAACCCAATGTGTTCATTCCGGCTGATGTTGATATCCTCCTCCCTCTGGAGCCCGCCGCGCTGGTCATAGGCGAGGGGCAGCGCGTCTTTGGGGACAGGGGCATACGCGGCAGTGTGGGAGCCCGGCTTTACGTGGTGGCCTCCGATGAGCAACCTCATGCCTACCCGGTCATCACCCTGGCCAGCTTCTCTCGCGTCAGCGGGCTGCGACTCGAAGGGCCCTCCGGTCGGGCTGATACCCCCCTTATGACCATTGGGCTCCAGTTGCTCCCCGGAAGTCGTGGTGTGCGTATCGACAACAATGACATCTACCACTGGCCCTGGGCGGGTATCTCGGTCAAACAGGCGGTAGATAACACCATCAGCTACAACTATATCCATCACAACCTGCGTCATGAGCGCGGCTATGGCATGGTGGTGCAAAACGGCCATGCCCAGGCCGACCTCTATTGCAACGTGTTTGATGCCAATCGCCATGCGCTGGCGGGCAGTGGCCAGGCCGGGGAAGGCTATTACGCGCACCATAACCTGATTTTGCAAGGCGGAGGGCGTGCCGCCTACCACCAGATGGACATGCACAAACTGGGCGATATCGGGGGGAAATACGTCGACATCCGCTATAACTGGTTTGATTACGGGCGTTATGGGACGTCGAATCGGTCTTCCATCATGATACGCGGTATCCCGACCGACGGACCGGCACACATTGCCTGGAATATCTTCAGTCAGGGCGTTCAGGTGGGCTCACAATGGGCAATAGACGGGGTCCCCGGGGCCATTCCTGGTCAGGCGCAGTGGCGCAGTGAAAATACCTTTGATGTCGCCCTGGACTATGTGAAGACAACTGATCGCTGTGAGCTGCATGATGGACAGGGGCACCACCCGGTACTCTGTGAGGCGCTTGATTTTTAATGGGCCGCATGGCCGGCGTATCCGGACAATATCAATAAAACAGGTGGCCGAAAATGACCGCGCTCACTTGCGTGGGGGATGTTGGGTGTGTGGGGTGCCACCGGACGCGCCATGACTGATTTTATTGTCTCCAGGGGATATTTTGTTGATGCGTAAAGGCACCATTACAACCCTAAAGAGGCGTCAGTTGATGAAATATACCCTGCTAAAAACCGGCTTGTTGGCCACCTTATTCTGGGGAGGCCAGGCCGTGACGATGATCTCATGTGTGATGGCCACGCCGTTGATATACCAACACGTTAATCCGTATGGCCGAATAGCGCTGGATATGGACCAGCGGCTTGCACTGGCAGCCTTTGTTTAACGGGCTTGAAACTTTGAGTCGCATCGATGAGTTGAGTAAAGAAAACGGTGGTTTGTGAGAATCGAATATGTCGTTTTTTGCATGACGCAGTTTCAGGGCTTAGCGATTATCGAAATCCATTCTTGAAACTATATTCTTAATTTCCTATGTTCTCAATGAGTTTCGATAAAAAATCAGCAGGCAGATGAGGGAAAAATGGAAAACAAATTGCAGTTTGAAGTACAGGAAGATTTCGGCTGTTTCGTTTACCCGGATGAACGGTTTGCACCTTTGCGGGATGAGTTCGATGATCTGCTTGATGCCCGTCAGTCTGGCGTGATGAACGATAAACGCTATATTGCCGAACTGAACCGTCTCATCAAGCAGGAGCCAGACCTGATCGATCTTCATGCACACCTGTCATTTATCTTCCTGGAGCAGGATAAGCCCAAAAAAGCGCTGGATGCCGCCCTGGTCGGACTGGCGACAGGTAACCGGCTTATCCCTGAAAGTTTTTCAGGCGCTATTGAATGGAGGTATATGGATAATCGCCCGTATCTTCGTGCCCTGCACGGGGCCATGCTGGCGTATGTTCGCTTACGACGTCATAAAGATGCTGCCACGCTTATTGATAAAATGCTGGCTTATAACCCAAATGACAATCAGGGTAGTCGCTATCTGCTGGGGTCGGAAGTATTGCGCGCCGGCGACAAAAAACGGGCGGCGAATATTTTCGGTGAGTACGCAGATAATTATCCGCCTTACTGCTATGAGCTGGCCCTGCTTCATATTATCAATAAAGACTGGGTCAAAGCAGCAACAGCACTTCGACACGGATTCTGTGCGAACAGTTACATCGCCGAAATGCTTTGCGGTAATTTTCACCCGATGCCGTTAGCAATATGGCACGGGAGTAATTTTGCAGAACCGGATATGGCGACGGACTATATCGAAATGTATGGTGAGCTGTGGTTCCGCCATCCTGAAGGGGTGGCATTTGTACGCTGGTTATTTAACCACTCCAGCATTATGACTGAACGGGCCTCGCTGATGAAATGCACTGAAGACCTTTTCAGTGAACGGGATTTTGGTGCCCGTGGGCGTATTATTGACCATCAGCAGCGGTTACTGAATGGAATTGATCATCGGCTTTCAACGGAGATAGTGAAAAAGGTGAAGAACAGGCAAGGGCAGGAAATCTGGCCGTGGCTGCACACATTCGAATGGCCTGTCGTATGATGATTGGCTACGCGCGAGTTTCCACACAGGATCAGAACCTTGATTTACAAACGGACGCTCTGACCAGGGCCGGGTGCGAAAAAATTTATGAAGATAAAATCAGCGGTGTACGAACCGAACGTCCGGGCTTAGTCCGGACGCTGGAAATGCTTCGTGAAGGCGATACGCTGGTTGTCTGGAAACTCGATCGTCTGGGACGTAGCGTAAAACAGCTTGTTGATATGGTTGGCGAGCTACACAAACAAGGTATTCAGTTCAAAAGCCTCACGGATGCTATTGATACCGGAACACCGGCGGGGCGTTTTTTCTTCCATGTGATGGCCAGCCTTGCAGAGATGGAGCGAGAGTTGATCATCGAACGTACCCGCGCTGGGCTTGATGCGGCAAAGCGACTCGGTCGTAAAGGCGGGCGAAAACCCAAAATGACCAGTAGCAAAATTGAATCGGCTAAAAAACTATTAGCCAGCGGTATCCCTCCCAGAGACGTAGCTAAAGATCTCGGTGTTTCCATACCAACGCTGTATCGCTGGTTGCCAGCATCAAAAAATTCTTAGTCCACATTCAGCAAATTACGGTTTGCATGCTCCACAAATAGTGAAACCGTAAGTTTCTGTTCAAATGCTCCCGCTGGTCCATCAGGGAAATCAGTCAACTCAAACGTCCAGAGAAAAATAAAAGGCTGGTTCACCTGAACCATGAGTCGCCGGCAACAGACATCAGGGAATGGGATGTGGGTATTCGTATGGGGATATCGCCAGTCAGAAAGCCGCCGGAGAAGGCCGACCGACAACAACGACCAGCAAACGTCCTCATATACGCCGAGGGCACTGGCATACATACTGGACAGGAAGCAGAAAGCCGGAATTGGCCCATGAGCGTAAACCAAAATTAAAGTGGTTGCCCCCGGTACCAGGGAACTCAGAGGACGTGGACAGCTTACCTGTTGTTATCACACCCGTTGAGAAGTGAGCTGGATATGACACTGCCGATGGCTGGTTTGATTAGTCATGTAGTGGGTGCTGTTGCTGGAAAAGCCTGAATGCGACGCCTCCCTGCCGCCTGATGACCTGGCAGGGAGGATCCGGAAAAAGCTATCAGTGGCGGATTTGTCCCAGGTCGTCTTCAGTCAGGCCGGTCATTTTCATGACGGTATTGCGGTCGATGCCGTTCTGCAGCATGGTACGGGCAACTTCCAGTTTACCTTTTTCAATACCGCGTTGTTCACCGAGCTGCAGGCCTTCGGCCCTACCCATTTTCAATGCCCTTCTGTTCAAGCTGTTGTGCAATAGTCATGAGTTCATCCTCGTTTTGCGGAACCCGCAGTGCCAGTTCACGTATGAAAGCTTCGGCATCCGACGATTCACCGGCCTCGATAATATAGTGTACCAGTGAAATTACCTGGGGCGAAGAGAGATAGCCGGCCAGCAGTATGGTGGCCAGCTTATCCGTCAGCTCCGCCAGGTCACGCTGGCGAATATGTTTCTGCAGCAGGGTCAGTGCGGCCATACTGCGGTGACCCATAATCTCTTCGTCGGGTATGACCGTCACGTCTACCAGCGGAAAAGCACTGCTGTAGAGTTTTCCTGCCAGCGCCGGGTCATCAAACTCCTGCAGCCAGTTGGTGGAATACGGATACGGGCTGCGTTTGCCGGTATAGAACAGGACGGGGATGTGCCCGAGAGTGGTTCGGTGAAATTGGCGAAAGAGCTTGGGAACATGCGCGGTATCGATTGGAATTCACCCTGAGAGTAGAGAATTCGTACGTTTGAAAATAGGGTCCAGCAGGTTTTTTAGTTGATAATTTATACTAAAAGACCTGTTAACAGGTCTTTTAGATGGTATGATAAGACCAGTTAACAGGTCTTATTACGGAGGCAACATGCCAAATATTATACTTAGCGATACCAGTGCCAGCATCAGTGAGTTGAAGAGAAACCCGATGGAGACAGTCAGTGCGGGTGACGGTTATCCCGTGGCGATCCTGAACAGGAATCAGCCAGCCTTTTACTGTGTCCCTGCCGAGTTGTATGAGCAAATGCTCGATGCGCTGGACGATCAGGAGCTGGTCAAACGGGTCACAGAACGCCGCAACGAGGCGCTGATTGACATAAATTTGGACCATTTCGCATGACGTATACGGTCAAATTTCGTGAGACTGCGGCCAAGGAGTGGAGCAAGCTGGATAATGCGCTTCAACAGCAGTTTGCCAAGAAATTGAAAAAATCTTGCAAAAATCCTCATATACCTTCGGCGAAACTGCGCGGAATGCCGGGTTGTTACAAAATCAAGCTGCGCGCCTCGGGATTTCGGCTGGTTTATGAAGTGATCGACGATTGCCTTGTGATCGCGGTTGTAGCCGTTGGCAAACGTGAGCGGGCCGATGTCTATCAACTGGCCAGTGAACGCTTGAAATAATTTACGTGCAGTTAGGCAGCTCTGAAATATAGGCGAGTATCGCCTCGCGACGGGCAGCGTTAACAAGGCGCTGCTTTTTTTGCACTTGCAGAAGAAAAAGCAACAGAACATCATCGAGAGACGGCGCCTGCGGCGCCGTTTGTCGTTGTGTGGTCCTGCATAAGCCGATGATGGTAATGAGGGGTGAATAATGCAGACCGGATTTCCGCGTTTTCTCGTGGTTTCTTTCATATTTGCCATGTGGGCATGCCCTGCTGCAAAATCCGACACGGGGGTGCAGGGGGGGGTGAATATGCAAGGATCCATTATCGATACGGCGTGCGCCATTGCCGTGGACAGTCGCGATCAGACCATTGCCATGGGGGTGGTCCCGCTGGCCGATATCATCCGCGATGGTCAGGGCCGCACGCAGCCCTTCTCAATCAAATTGATTAACTGCGTGGTGAAACGCCCTAATACAATGGGCAATAGACGGGGTCCCCGGGGCCATTCCTGGTGGCGCAGTGAAAATACCTTTGATGTCGCCCTGGACTATGTGAAGACAACTGACCGCTGTGAGCTGCATGATGGACAGGGGCACCACCCGGTACTCTGTGAGGCGCTTGATTTTTAATGGGCCGCATGGCTGGCACATCCGGACAATATCAATAAAAAAGGTGGCCGAAAATGACCGCGCTCACTTGTGTGGGGGATGTTGGGTGTGTGGGGCGCCACCGGACGCGTCATGACTGATTTTATTGTCTCCAGGGGATATTTTGTTGATGCGTAAAGGCACTATTACAACCCTAAAGAGGAGTCAGTTGATGAAATATACCCTGCTAAAAACCGGCTTGTTGGCCACATTATTCTGGGGAGGCCAGGCCTGGAGTGCTGCCGGTTTCAATGTTACTTGTGATTACTCACATACCTTGCCCGATGATGCCATTCTTTACCCGCAAAAACCGGGCGAGGCGATGCTGCATGATTTTTTTGGCAATACGAAAGTGGATGCGTTTACAACCACCGGCTCCTTGGTCACAAACCCACAAACGACCTGTCATTCCAGCGCTGACCGTTCTGCCTACTGGACGCCCTCTTTACGGCGAGGTACAGACATCATCAAGCCGATGTTGCAAAAAACTTATTACTGGGATCAGGATACCCGGGTGAAAATCCATCCGTTCCCGCCTGGGTTACAAATGTTGGCAGGCGATCACCGGGGTGACAAGCCGAACAGTCACGTTGATTATCTGTGCTCCGGGGACGGGTACACCCAGACGGTGCCACAGCAGTGTTCCCAAAAGAACGACAATAACCAATATCAGTTAAACATTAATGTGCATTTCCCTTTCTGTTGGGACGGTAAAAATCTTAAGCCGGATGTGGCTCATCACAACATGAATGTTGTTTATCCTGAAAATGGCGTTTGTCCAGCCAGCCATCCGGTGACCCTGCCTGAAATGCATTTGAGCGTCGCGTATGAGTTAGGCGACAACCCGGATGTTTCACAGGTGCAGCTTTCTCTCGATCCGGTGTGGGAAAAGGGGCAATGGCAAGAACAATGGGGAAGCCTCTATACCGCTCATGCTGATTTTATTAATGGCTGGAAGCCCGACGGACTTCAGTTTGTGGTAGATAACTGCATGAATAATAACATCGATTGTAATGACCGAGTGCCACTGGCACAGGGTCGAGCCTTGGCGGATGCCTGGATTGATCAACAGGGCAACGTCACGGTGTCGGGTGAAAAACTGCGATTAAACAGCGGTGATACCCTGATGATTAAATTGGCCATTCCAGATAACCTAGACAGCCTCCTGGGGGATTATCCGCACAAAAAAATTGAACTCCATAATGTCGGTGGCTATCCCCAGGGGGAGGGGAAGGGACAACAGTGGCTATCGATGTTTGCCGCGAATACGCAGTGGAATGAGCATGATACTCCCCCCTCGACTGCGAATTGCTCCGACCGGTTCGTTGGTTTCCTGGTCGTTCAGCAGTGGGATCACCCCGGCGCGCGGTTCAGTGATTTCACCGACTACGCAAAAGAGCAGTTGGCTAAGGGAGAGAAAGAGATGGCGGTGTGCGTACGTAACAGCGAGAAAGACAGTGAGTTGAGTTTCTACTCGCGTGAAAGTCGGCTATCGCCCGTGTTAGTCTGGCGTTAACCGGCCGATTGGCCGTGACGATGATCTCATGTGTGATGGCCACTTTCATCTCGTGAAAAAGTCGTCTGATGGCTATCCTGTAAATAACCAGGTTGCATGGGCGTTGAGTAACCCTATCACGGGACAGTGCTCCCGGCGCGATGCCGGGGAGCACTGAGCAGGACGGCACGTTGACTTTTGGGATAGATAGCCAACAGCATTACTTTGCATTACAGTCGCAAGTTATGGGTATCCGGACAGGCCGTGAGGATCCGAAGTGACGATTCTCTTAACTTTCGGGCCACCGACTGATATTTTTCTGACGTCAGCAATTTTTCTATGGGTTGGTCTAACACGCTGCCAAATCCAATGTCAGGAAATTGTTTTGTCATCACCAGTTCACCACCAATATCGATATCTAACTTGCATCCCATTTTAAGATATGAGGCCGCCGGGGGCATTTCATTTCTATAGTATAATGCGAGCTCTTTATCAGAGTAATCTGGACCAAATAATACGGGGATTTTCTTTATGCTGGTCTTAAGCGATTTAACAGTGCGGGTCACCTTATCAATGTATTCGTCAGAGAAAGGGCCTGTATCGAATCCAGAGTAAGATGTTGGGGATATATCCCACTGTTTGCAGAGCTGATTATATTCAAATCTATCTTTCAGACCAACGATCCATAGGTGATTAAATATAATCCAATCCACGCCTATGTCTTCACAAATAGTCTTTAATGCCAATGACTCATCCAGGTTTTTTTGCATTAATGTATTTTCTACGCCAATCAGCCAGTTCTTGCCATTCCGTTTCCCTTCAGCCAGTAATTCGATTGCCGCAAGCGTTCTGCGCCATGTTCCTCTTCCTCGAATACTATCATGTGTACTTCCTGTTCCATCCAAAGAAATGAGGAATGTCAGCTGATTATGCCACCGCTCGAATAATTTTAAATGTTTACGGATACTGAGTCCATTTGTACAAATATGGATAAAGCAGCCCATTTCAGCAAGAGTCTCGACAAATTTTTCAAAATCTGGATGGAGTGTGGCTTCGCCCCCAGTCAGGATAATATCGGGTTTATTACGGGCAATAAAGTCGAATAAATACTGGCACTTTTCAAATGGAATTGCCGTTGGATCCAGGTCGTTGTGATATCCTCCTTCACGCCATTGGAAACAGTGGGAACAGCGTAAATTACATGTGCTGGTCATTTTTATCACAAGCTTGCAAATATTTTTTTCTGATATTATTCCAGTGTCCTGATAGTTTTTCAGTGCCTGTTGAACTCTAAATGTGCTGCGTTCATGGTGGCTGGCATAAACAGGGTTTCTCTCGATGAAATCCAGGTATTCAGGAGGGATGCCATCATAGTCTCTCTGGGTTAATTTACGTATCCACATGTATCAGATCCTTCTTTATTATTTTACAAATAAAATGGCCTGCTTGGTCATTAACCAGCTTGGCGGCGTTACTCTTTAACTCGATCGCTTTTGAGTCATCAGTTAATAATGTGTGGATAGCATTAAGTAACGCTTTATCATTTTCTGCATAGATAGCTGCATTATTTTTTAAAAAAACACGCATATTATCTTCTTCATGACCAGGCAGGTAGCCAGTAATAATGATAGGTTTACCTGAAAGGGCCGCCTCTGTGAGTGTCAATCCTCCGGACTTTGTCGCAACAATGCTCGCTCTGGCGTAAATATCTGGCATTTCCTCAGTGTAAGCGTGTACCTCAAGTCGCTGGTGATTGATTTCTGAGTGAAAGCGAGAGCTAAGATCGTCGTATAGTTCGTTATTCTTCCCACAAAGCACGATGAGCCGTGTCAGCAATGGGTGAGTCAAGAGCCTTTCGATGGTGCGTGCGCTGATTTGAAGCCCCCATCCGCCGCCACCAAGCATCACGCACCCTTTCTCTCCAGCACTGCTAACCTGATTGAGATGAGCGGGAATACCGGAGGCTGTAATTTTCCCTCCTTTACGGCGAATTGCCTTAAAAATTTGACTCTGAAAGTCGAAAGGTACGAACAGTCTGTCGACTTTTAATTGCCAACCGGGTGATACAGTATAGTCGCCAAGCACCCCGTACAGGGGAATATCCCTGCCTGCTTTATTTATCCAATAACGGGAAAACCAACCACAGAAAAAGCTACAGTTGACAATTGCGTTAGCGTATTTAAATTGGTGTGGAACTTGCGTGCGATGACCCATTCCCTTACAGTACATGATAATCGGTAACAGCTTATACAGTGCAGGATAAAACCATTGCATTTTGAATATCGAGCTAAAATAGTTTTTATCTTGAACACACCAACTTTCGTAATAACCAAAAAGAAATCGGTTAAGCCATACGGGTAATAACTCATGAAGTGAAATTATTTTGTTATCTATTCCTTGTGAGTTCAGTGTGTGTTGTACGTTTTTTGCCAGTGTTAACGAACCTGTGCCAGATTCAACATACAGTATCAAGACCATATTCATCCTTGCTAAATTTGCGTAGTGCATCAAGTTCTACTTTCACTATGACCATATCTTTATTTAAACCGTGAAAATCATTGAAAGTGGCTATTTCTTCCAATCCAAGGTATTTAACAACATTGTAGATATTAGAGTCTGTACCATTCCCAAGTAATTCGATATACATTATGCGAAATTTTGTTTGGGTTAAGCAGGCATAGATATTGTTATAAATCATTCCGAGCTTAGTCATTGCCGCCGCATCTTGGGCAGCAACAAACCAGGCTGACCAGACGATATCCGGGTGATCCCAAAGACGATAGTGATAACCTGTTAACCCTATAATTTCTCCTTCTTGTTTAAAACACCAGTAGCGACGCCCATCATCAAGACCAGCACGCTGGCAGCCATAATGAAAATCCAGCGTACGGATCACTTCGTCGCATGCATCACTGGTCATAGACGAAGTGATAAAATCACGCTGCCGCTCATCAAAACATAAGTTTTCTGTTGTTATACCTCTTCTCTGTAGATGGAGAGTTCCTCTCAGGACTTTATCCATAAAAGCTTTATACTGCTCTTTCCCTTCCATATTCTTTTTTCCTTTAACACTTTGCTTCAAGCTCCTTCCATAACATGCCCCTTATACATCAAAAAAATTTATGATTAAAGAGATGAAGACTAAACAACGAAATATCTGAATACAGTGCAACGGCAGCATCATCTGTCTTCTGGTTCGTACCGCGCATACACATAGGTACCTAATGATGATAAGTACATCCAACACGGGATATTTCAGAAGTGGCATTTTTTACAAATACTCTATTGGTGTGGTTCTCTAATTAAGGATTAGATCTCCACCGTTGATTTGAGCAAAGTCATTAATATCAAATGTAAATTGGTGTTGTTTTCCTGGTCGTTGACTTTCAATTGAGCTAAATAGACCTCCTATCAAAAAAGAGGGCGTTTTGACCCATTCGACAGAGCTGTTAGCCGTGATCTAATCGCTGAAACTTGAGCTGGATTAACTTGAAGCGCTGGAGCGGCCACGTGCTCTGATGGATGGGATGCGTTTCTCGGTGATTGTTGGCTAGGCAGCTCAGAGGCATAGACATTGGGCGCGGGGAAATGATGCATTGGAAGGGGGGTTCATACCCAACCTGAGGGTATAATACCCCCAAGTAAAGGACATTTATCGAGGTGGTATGAACGCATTATTTGTTGAGTTGCCGGCGTTCGAACGGCATCGCGCTGAATACCTCACCGATGATGAGTTTCGAGAGTTTCAGCAGATGCTGTTGAGAAACCCGGCATGCGGCGATGTGTTCCAGCATACCGGCGGATTGCATAAGGTCCGTTTTGGGGATGCGAGATGTAACAAGGGGAAGCGTGGCGGGATTTGAGAGATCTACTACTGGTATCTGGAAAAATCCCACTTCTTTTCGTTCACCCTTTACGACAAAGGCCAGAAAGATGATTTAACGAAAGCACAACGCGATAGTTTGCGCGAAATGCTTGAACAGGCCAAGAAGAGGGGGCGCTGATGAAAGAACGTGATATTTTTGGCGAACTGCAGGAAGGGATTGCGGTGTGGGGTGAGTTCAACGACGGTAAAAAAACGCTGCGCACACATCGCGCCAGTGTGAAACCTGCCTCAATGACGCCTGAAGAAGTGAAAGCGGTGCGTGAAAAGCTGAAGCTTTCACAGGCGGTTTTTGCGCAGTACATGCATACCGGCGTTAGAACCTTGCAAAATTGGGAGCAGGGGCTGGCAAAGCCAAATCAGCAAGCCTTCTTGTTGCTCAAAATGGTGGATAAAAACCCCAATACGTTGAAAGAATTGGCGGCGTTGTAGCTGCACAAAGGGCTGTGAGAGTGACTCAAATGGGACCACGCTGCATAAAGCCGTCCTAAGTTGATACCTGTAGTGAAAATGTGTGCCCAATATAGTGTTTTTAGCTCGAGAATTATACATATCAAGTACTTGAGCGGAGAATATGTAAGTCGATTTACTGAACGATCTTACTATATTACTGGTGTACTGTTTGCCGTATTAGGTTGTTATTTCGGTTATTATCAGAAGCGTCTCATATCCCTGCCCTGAAGAACGGGGTTTTACGGAGCACCTGATAAAACGAAGGAATATGTCGCAAGGCGAGTAGTCGAAGGGCATGCGAAAATGGAAGCAATACGCTGTCTAAAGCGCTATATCTCATGTGAGGTATATACATTACTGCGAAATCAAAACAGGCAGGTCAACAGTATCCCGATAAAGACTTTACTTTTAGAAGGGCGTCCAGAGGAGTCACTATACCAGCCGTAAGTATCGACAGATGCTGTGGCGTTGCCGGATAACGCCATAGCATCTGCCGGTTCTAGGTAGCGGTCATTGGCAGCGTCATTTCGGTTTGTTATTTTCATAACCTATATTCATTGCGAACAATCCTGGTAAACGCTCCGTAAAAAAATCGACCAGTACGCGTACTGCCGGCAACATACCGCGCCGCGTAGGAAAGACCATGTGGGCAATCAACGGTGGGCTGCGCCATTGGGGAAGCACCTGAATCAACTGACCAGATTGAAGGTCGGTATGGCAGATAATATCTGGCAATATGGCGATCCCCTGATGCGAAAACAGAGCGTGCCGGACAATATCCCATTCCCGACATGCCAAGCGAATGTTTGCCTGTAATATTGAAGCGTTGCCCTGATCGTCAGTAAATTCCCACGATTGCTCATGGTCAATGTCTATCAGACTGAATAATGCATGCTGAGATAAATCGCTCAGCAAGATAGGGGCTCCTTTTTTTTCAAGGTACTCCGGAGTCGCAACAAAGATCCGCACGCTGTTGCCCAACTCTTTGACCACGAATCCCAGTTCTATATCCTTTCTTTCTCGCAACCGAATAGCTATATCTATCCGATCCGTAACCGGGTCGAATCGTTTATCAGTCGTCATCAACTGAATATTGATCTTCGGATAACGCGCCATAAATTCGGTAATACAAGCCGGCATAACTAAACGTGCGGCTAGTGAAGGACAGGTAATCCTGACTTGCCCTGAAGGCTCTGACAGTCTATTGGTGATCATTTCCTGCGCAGAGTTGACTTCAAACAACATCGCCAACCCATGCTCCATCAGACGTTGCCCCATTTCGGTCAGAGCTACTTTACGCGTAGTACGCTGCAGCAGACGAATACCCAGGTGTCTTTCCAAAGCTGCTACGCGCAAACTCAACTTATTCTTGCTAATGCCCGTTACCCGGCTTGCCGCCGAGTAGCCACCGTATTGTGCCACCAGAGTGAAATAATATAAATCATCAAGCCTATCCGCGAGTCCACTCATCCGACATTACCCCATTATTCGTAACACTGTGTATTAATTTACCCTATTTCAAGTTAAAATCACGATACTTATACTTCACTTCGAGCGTCAAAAAGCTAATTTAATTAACTAAGGGCAAACAATATGAAAACCATCGTTGTAGATAGATTCGGCGACCTCCCGCATATTGCACAATGTCCCATTCCGCAACCAGCGCCTGACGAGATCAGGGTAAAAATGCATGCAGCCACTATCAACCCTATGGATTGGCGGATTGCGGAAGGCATGTTAAAAGATCGACTACCACATGTTTTTCCTTTAGTGCTAGGCGTTGACGGTATAGGTATTGTCGACGCTGTAGGTAAAAAGGTCACCAACTTTCGAGTTGGTGATCATATTGCCGGGCGTTTTTTATTCAAACAAGTAGGGAGCGGATCTTTCGCGGAATACCAAACTCTTTCCCAAAATGCCATGTTGTTGACTGTACCTCAGGCCCATTTTAGCCCAGAAATTGCCACGCTACCTACGGCAGCTGTCAGTGCCTGGCAGCTTTCCCAATGCTTAAAATTTCCCGTTGGGAGTAAAGTCGCTATTATAGGAGCCGCAGGCGGCGTGGGGAGTTTTGCTACACAGATGTTAGCACGGCGCGGCTACCAGGTTATCGCTATTGCCAGCGGTGAGCACACCGATTACCTTAAAAGCATCGGTGCCCGAGATATCATTGATTATCACAATGGTCCCATTGTAAAACAGTTACTACAGCGCCATCCGGATAAAGGTGCAGGGGTAATTGATCTTGTTAATGGACAGGATGAATTTATAAAAAACCTCCCTTGGATAAACGAAAATGGTTTAGCCATTAGCTCTATTCACGCGGCACCTAAAGCTAATGAGAATAATATTAGTACGGTCAATTTCGAGTTCACGCCGAACATCATAGCACTTCAAGAGGTATTGAAAATGCTTCAGGATGGCGAACTAAAAACGATAAAGACTCGCACTATCTCTTTAGAAGAGGTGCCAGTCAGCTTGCAACAAAGCAAACTTGGTCACGGCTCAGGGAAGACGATCGTTATTTTCCCATGAAGTTACCGCAGAAAATTGATAATATAAACTGCAGAAATGATGGAGGTTATTTTCCAACTAAAAATTTTGATAAAATCCTCTACTATCCGGAGGGGGAAATTCCTAGCGAAGCTTGTTACTACCTTCTGAAAAAAATTAGGCTGTTGAGGACTATCAAAAAAACACAGCGCATCAACGACATAATTGAAATGAAATTTATCGAAAAGGAAAAAAAATGAAACTAACTTACTGTTCTGCTTGGCTAATTGGGCTCTCTGCGTTCTCTACCTTCGCCGCCCCAAACAATGTAGCCAATAATATAAAGGAAAAAAACGGATACTATTACCTACAAAAAGGGTATACAGACAAAGATGTTGCTGAATTTTACTGGCGAAGCTTGGAGGGCTGGTCGGAAAATCCGGGGAACGTGGCGAAATATTTTACTCCCGATGGTCGATTTGAATTACCTTACGCGCCTGTGAAAGACTTCCCTGATTTATTTTCATCAGCATCACAGGGCCGAGAGGCGATCACCAGCTACTTCACCAGAATGAGCCAATATCTCGGGAATTTGAAATATTCTGAGCCTAAAACCTGGAAGATCATTCCCGCTAAAGAACCAGGTCTTTATACGTTTGAATATAGCAGTAGTGGCAAGATAAAACAAACCGGTGGCGATTATAACCAACTGTTTATTGCGACTGTAAAAATTAAAAATGGGCAAATTGCCCTGGCCCATGAGTTCTGGGATCCCTATGTTGCGCTACGGGATTTCGGTTTGATAAAAAAAACCACCGCAAACTAATACTCCTCCCCCTCTATTGATATTAGGATAAAGAGCGATAGGGGGGGCTACTCTCCGGCAGAAAAGGTAAAACACCACCTCCTGAGGAGGTGGCTTTACATTCCACAAAAAGGAGACAATATTCAAGTTAATCCTGCAACAACTCTATCTGCTGTTCTATTTCCTGGTCATTCTTATTCTAGCCCCAACAGGTGACCTATTCGGTGTCTGCCCCACGATTTTTCATGTTCTCCTAGTAAAGGCTTTTATGAATGATAATATGGACAAATAAGTCATGGTGGGCATATAAAATAAGATAACAACAACCTTCGTATACCGTCTGCAATACAAGAAAATCGATGCATCGAATATCGCAACATTCAAAAACAAACCCGCCAAAAATATCGACGAGTTTGTCAGCAGTTTGAGACAGATAAAAGATGCGGCTTGTCGATAATGACAGGAGCCGCTTTAGTTCACCAAATCCCGGTCTTTGGTTTCCGGCGTGGTGATCATCACATAGATCGCGGGAATGGCCATCAATGTTGCATAGATAGCAACCGCGAAGGGCGTGCCAAATATTTCGAGTAACCATGTGCCAATGATTGGAGTAAACGCTCCGCCGAGTACTGTGGCGACCGAATAGGATGTCGACATGGCCGTATATCGGACACGAGCCGGAAAGAGCTCGGTGAAATAGGCCGACATGCCGCCCACGATAATGCCGTGGAAAGAGAGCGTCAGCACCGTTGCCCATGTAAGTGTCGCGGTATCGGCACCAGGAGGCAGGCTGAACAGCCAGAACCCTGCGCCAATACCCCCGACAAGACCCATCAGCGTTACTGCTCGACGCCCGATGCGGTCAGCTGTGGCTCCAGCAGCGAGAATGACCGCGACTTCGGCTATCGAGCCGACGAACAACGCGCCAAGCGCTGCCTCACGCGGCACTTTGAGAAACACCGTGGCTAGTACGATGAAGAATGTGGAGAAGAGATAGAACAGCGCGCTTTCACCAGTCTTGACGAACAGGACGCGCAGCATATTTCCACCCTGTGTGACGATTGCTTCACGCAACGGGGCTTTGACCGGTTCGGTCTTCTGCTCCTGAAGTTGGACGAAGGCGGGCGATTCCTCGACCTTGCGTCGGACCCACAGGCCAAGACCGATCAGCAGAATGGACGCGATGAACGGGATACGCCATGCCCATTCGACAAAGGCTTCGGATCCGAAATGGCCGATAACGACACCGATAATGGCTGTGGCGATCACATTGCCAGCCGGTCCGCCGATCATCGGAAAGCCGGTCCAGAGCCCACGCTGTTTGGCTGGCAGGCTTTCAGCAATCAGCACCAATGCCCCGGTGGATTCACCGCCGATGGCAAAACCTTGCAGTAGGCGCATGAGAAGAAGCAGAAGGGGAGCGAACACACCGATCTGCTGGTAGGTTGGAAGCAGGCCCATGGCGACCGTCGCGCCGCCCATCAGGAATAGACTGATGACGAGCGCCTGCTTGCGTCCGATTCTGTCCCCCAGAACGCCGAAGAACCAACCACCCGCCGGGCGGGCGATAAAGCCCACTGCCTGGGTGGAAAGGGCTGCGATCAATCCGGTGATCGGATCGACAGCCGGAAAGAATGCGGTATTAAAAACAAGTGCGGCGCAAAAGGCGAAAACCGCAAAATCATACCACTCGATGATCGTGCCGATGCTGGCTGCGAAAAGGAGTCGTATCGACGATTTTCGCGTCACTGTCCCCGCTGGTGCTGATGTGTTCATGGGTGCTCCTCCGCTGCACAGAATTTGAAAATCCGGTTCCTTGATACCGGCCCCTTATAATCGTATCATTTGCAACGATGTCAAGTTCATTGCAATAGCAACGTTACATATGCAATAAACTGATGTGGCATTTTTAGAAAAAAATGGAGTGAACCGTCTGCGGGAAGGACGATTTCCGAGGTATTCCGTGGACCGCAATAATTCCAGTATCGTTCTACTCGGTTTGGATCATGTTTTTGAAAAAGTCTTTGAAATTGTCCTTGAATTCCGTAAAACTGTTTGAAATGAAAAGACTTTGTGAGAAGCATGTAATGCACATGGAAACGTTCTTTCCCTATCAGCTTGCAATTGCCGCGGAAGCATTTTCCCGCCAGCTCGTTGCGGTCTATGGTCACAAATATGGGCTGATGCGAGAAGAATGGCGTTTCTTGTTTTTGCTTGCGGAGGCAAGCTCCATCAATTCGGTGCAGCTTGCTCAGCGCACATCGCTCGATAAGGTGCAGGTCAGCCGCGCCGCCAATCGCCTTGAGGCGAAGGGCCTGATTGTCCGCGCTGTATCCGAGGAAGACCGGCGTTTGCGGCACTATGCCATCACTGATGAGGGACAGGCGCTGTTTCAACAAGTCTTTGGCGAGGTCGATGCCAGGGCCAATGCCATATTGGGCGCCATGTCCGAGCCGGACAGGCAGGCATTGGAAATCGGCATTGCCGCGCTGCAGAACGCCGTAAGGCTGGTGACTGCGGCAGAATAAGGCTACCCTATCTCGCGAGTTGTGCGCCGGACAGGCGCGCAAGCCCATCGAGAAAATGTTTAGCGTCCGAACCCAGCTCTTTCAGCATCTCCGCCTGAAATTCGTCGGCGATCTTGCCAAGACGATACATGAGCTCTTCCCCCTTGGGGGTGAGGGTGAGTACAATCAATCTGCGGTCGGCATTGTTATCCGACTTGTGCAACAAGCCAGCACTTTCAAGACGCGTTGCAGCCCGGCTGACAATCGACTTGTCGAGATTTATGCAGGTATTGATGTCACGAATGCTGACTTCGCCACTTCGATATAGATGCGCTAACACGCGCCATTCGGGAATGGTCAGCCCTGTCTCCGCAGCGTAGCGTTTTGAAAAACGCTCGCTGATCCGCTGAGCCACCACGTTCAGCCGATAGGGCAAGAAACTGTCAAGTTCGAACGCCATGCACGTCTCCTTTTTCAGGAACAGAGCAGATTTACATTGCAAATACAACGGAAAAACAACCTCGACACAAGAAGAGTTGACTTTGTTTCATTTGCAACGTTATGATCGTTGCCAGTGCAACGAATTTGCCGGGAGAAATAATCATGACCATTCAAGCAATCCCGCAGGGCATGGTCCGCGCATCGGTAACGACCGGAACCGTGGAGGGTTACATGCCCGGTTTCGGCAATGACTTTGAAACCGAGGCGTTGCCAGGCGCATTGCCGCAAGGCCAAAATTCACCGCAGAAATGCAATTACGGGCTTTATGCCGAGCAGCTGTCCGGCACCGCTTTCACCGCCCCGCGCGGTCAGAATGAGCGGACATGGTGCTATCGCATTCGCCCTTCCGTCCACCACACTGGCCGTTTCAAGCTGTTCGATGTGCCCTATTGGAAGACTGCGCCCAATTTGCCGGTTGGCGATCCGCAACGGCACAATATCACCAGCCTCGGTCAGTATCGCTGGAATCCGATCCCGTTGCCAGAGTCGGATGAGGACCTGACATGGATTACTGGCATGCGCACCATGACCACGGCGGGCGATGTAAACATCCAAATCGGCATGGCAAGCCATGTTTATCTGATCACTCGTTCGATGCAGGACGAGTATTTTTACTCTGCCGATAGCGAGTTGTTGGTTGTGCCGCAGGAAGGACGCCTGCGTTTCTGCACGGAGCTTGGTGTCATTGATCTTGAGCCCAAGGAGATTGCCATTATCCCGCGCGGTCTCGTCTATCGCGTTGAGGTGCTTGAGGGACCGTGCCGCGGTTTCGTCTGTGAGAATTACGGTCAGAAATTCGATCTTCCGGGCCGTGGTCCAATCGGTGCCAACTGCCTTGCCAATCCGCGCGATTTCAAATCTCCCGTTGCGGCCTATGAAGACAAACAGGCACGCTCGCGCGTTGTCATAAAATGGTGCGGTCAGTTTCACGAGACATGGATCGACCATTCGCCGCTCGATATCGTGGCATGGCACGGCAATTACTGCGCCTATAAATATGATCTGCGGGCCTATTCGCCGGTAGGCGCTATTTTGTTCGATCATCCCGATCCGTCGATCTTCACGGTGCTGACAGCACCATCGGGTCAGGAAGGTACGGCCAATATCGACTTCGTTCTGTTCCGTGAACGCTGGTTGGTAGCGGAACATTCCTTCCGTCCACCATGGTATCACAAGAACATTATGTCGGAGTTGATGGGCAATATTTATGGCGTCTACGATGCCAAACCACAGGGTTTCGCACCTGGCGGCATCAGCCTACACAATTGCATGTTGCCACATGGCCCAGATCGTGACGCGTTCGAAGGCGCGTCGAATGCGGAGCTGCGCCCGGAAAAGCTCGATAATACGATGAGTTTTATGTTCGAGACCCGCTTCCCGCAGCATCTGACGGAATTTGCCGCGTACGAGGCTCCGATGCAGGAAAAATATATCGAGGTATGGGACCATCTCGAAAAGAAGTTCGACGGCACGCCTGGCGTGAAGTGATATGCGATGCATCGGGTACTGCGGATTCCATGCCCGGCACTCGAAGGTGATGAATTGAAATGAGGAGATGAACATTGGCTTTGATCCGGTCCTGGGTGGAGAGCGCCAATCATGCGGATTGCCCCTTTCCCCTGAACAATCTGCCCTATGGCGTGTTTTCGGTGGCTGATGACGCGCCGCGTTGCGGCGTTGCCATTGGCGATATGATACTCGATCTCGATAAATGTGAAGCGGCGGGCCTCCTCGATGCAAATGGCACCTTCGCCGAAGCGCAGCTCAATGGCTTCATGGCATTGGGCCGTGCTCGATGGAACGAAGTGCGGGACGTGCTGACGGAGCTCTTACGCGAAGGTGGCGATACGAACTTGCCTCTGGTGCCAATGGCTGATGCCCGGATGCATCTGCCGATCCGTGTGACGGAATTTACCGATTTCTACGCATCGAAAAACCATGCCTTCAATGTAGGCTTGCTGTTTCGCGGACCGGAAAATGCCCTGCCGTCGCAATGGACCCATATGCCGATTGGTTATAATGGCCGCGCATCCTCTGTGGTGGTGACCGGCACTCCGATCCGCCGCCCTATGGGGCAGATCAAAGGCGAACAGGGTCCGGTATGGGATCGCTGTAAAAAACTCGATTTGGAACTGGAATTGGGCGCTATCCTCGGTATCGACAGCACGATGGGCGAACGCGTCAGCGTCGAGCAGGCAGAGGAAATGATCTTCGGCTATGTGCTGCTCAATGACTGGTCCGCCCGCGACGTCCAGGCTTGGGAATATCAGCCCCTGGGACCTTTCCAGTCAAAGGCTCTGGGGACGACCATTGGTGCTTGGGTGGTGACGCAGGCCGCACTCGAACCTTTCCGCTGTGCAGGCCCGGAGCGCATCAATCCGCTTCTGCCTTATCTGCAGGAAGACCGGCCGGGATTGTATAATCTCGTCATTGGCTGGATCATGAACGGTCAGCGGATGGCTGAGACGAATTACAATGTCATGTATTATTCGAGCGCGCAGCAGTTGGCGCATCATACCGAAACCGGTTGCCCGATGCGGGTTGGCGATCTCCTTGGTTCCGGCACGATTTCTGGTCCGAGCCTTGAACAGACCGGCGCACTTCTGGAAATGACGCAGAACGGCAAGAACCCCGTTACGGTGAATGGCGAAAGCCGTACCTTCATCGAGGATGGCGACGAGATTGCCTTGTTTGCAGAAGCCCGAGGCGATGGTTATCGCATCGGTTTTGGTCCCTGCGTCGGCCAGATTCTCCCGGCACAGCCATGACGGTGACTTTATATGATTACTGGCGCTCGTCTTCGGCCTATCGCGTTCGGCTCGCACTGGCCTTAAAGGGGATCTCCTATGATCGCGTCTCGGTTGATCTGACTGCCGGCGAACAGCTTTCGCCTGAGCATCTGGCGCTGCATCCGCAGGGTCTTGTGCCCGTTCTGAAAATCGACGGGCTGGTGTTGGTCCAGTCGCTGGCGATCATCGAATATCTGGAAGAGACGCGGCCAGAACCGGCCTTGCTGCCACACGATGCCGGGGGAAGGGCACATGTCCGTGCATTGGCTGAAGCCATTGCCTGCGAAATCCATCCGGTTTCCAACCTTCGGGTCTTGGTGCAGGTCGAGGCGGTCGGAGGTAAGGACGCCCGCGCGGCGTGGAACAAGGACAATATCGCTCGGGGTCTGGCGGCGTTTGAAAAGCTACTCGACCATCCGGGTTTTGAAGGCCTCTTCTGCTATGGCGGCATGCCCAGCATGGCCGATTGCGTACTTGTTCCCCAGCTTTACAATGCAACCCGCTGGGGTATTGATTGGAAGCATCTTCCGCGTATTGCGGCAGTGGCTAAGACTTGCGCTGAATTGCCGGCCTTTAAGGCGACGTCTCCTGAACAGTTCCGTTCCGGATCGAAATGACACCGTAAGGCTACTTCCGCTGTCCCAATTGAACCCTCTAGCGTAAGCGTCACATGTAGGCCGTCTGTCCGAACTCCTCCGGTTCCGGGAGAATAGTGTCCATTATTTTTTTAATGGACACTATCGCGTGAAACACCGGATATGGCTCCTCGAGGCTCTCCGCCGTAAGCGTCCCACCAAGGACTTGTCCAATCTGTGGACCATAGTGCCCACCTATATTGACGGGCACTAATGATGAATACCGGGACAGTTGATATCGAATATCGTCACCAACTCTCTGAGGTATTACGCCTTCGGTTTGATGAAAAACTATCAATCAGCGTTATTTAACAATACGTCTCAATGAGCCACTCAACGGTTCATTTGACATCCTCCCCGCCCTAAAGGATGGGATTTTACGGCGCACCTGATAAAATTTTGCCCGACAAGGCGATCGCCGTAGACGGCGTCACCACCGAAACGGGGCGCTTCAATTTTAGCCGATCGGCTGACCAGGCCAATTAGGAAAACGTCGTGGTGTTGCGCGAGATGCCAGAGATTGCACAGTAGTAACTGGCGCACTGGCAGTCACGCTGGGCGCAGAGACAAGACTGGCAACCTAACTACTGAGGAAAGGAAAACCCGATGGCGATGTTCGATCCGCACGGAGGAAAACTGCGACAGGTACGTGAAGTAGTCCGCTTCACCCCGCTACAGCAGGATGTATTGAAATTTTTGGCGCTGGTGCTGATGGTGTTTGACCATGCCAATCGGGCGTTGGGGCTGCATGAGCCGGTGTTGCTGTTGCTGGGACGCGGCGCTTTTCCGCTGTTTGCGCTCATCTGGGGCTACAACCTGGCGAAAAAGTCGGTCGTGCAGGTGCAGGCGACGCGGCTGTGGCTATGGGCGTTTCTTGCCCAGCCGGGCTACGCACTGGTGATGCGTCATGATGGACTGGCGTTCCCTGATCCGAACATCCTGTTCCTGTTCGCGGTGGTGACGCAGGCGTTGGCGTTGATGCATCTGCCGGCCAGGAAGGGCTACCCCAACATGGGTATGGCGGGCGCCCTGCTGCTGGTGTTGTGGAGCGTTTACGGTGCCACACCCGGCACTTACGGCATGGAGGGCACCCTGCTGTTGCTGGCGAGCTACGGACTGTGCATCACCCTGCCGGCCTACGCGACCCACGACTGGCCGGTGCGAGGGCTATCGATAGTGGCCTGGCCTCTGTTGGCATTGGATCTCAATGCCGAGCTGGGTCTCACGATGATGCTGGCCGGTTTGTTGCTGCCAACACTGCTGATATTGAGCTCGTTGCCGTTGGTACTGAGTCACACCACTATCAATGGCCGGCGTCTGCTGCTGAGAGGTTTTTTTTTGCAGGCGTATGTGGCACATCTACTGGTGTTGGGGTTGGCAGGGTTGTGGCTGGCATGAGTACAGGTTTCCGTCCCGACACACATTGCACGGCTTATTGCCGGATGATGCGGTGGCACTGTGCCTGGAAGCTCGGGGATTATGGCGACGTGGGTCACCCGCTGGCAGCAACTGCTCTTGCAGGCGACAGACAACGGGGTGTGGCGCTCAGTGGAACGAAAACTCACGTTAAGCAATGTTTTCTTCCTCTGACGCCTCTTTTAATGGTCGCGGATGCCCTTTTGTTACCAGCTCTGCCAGTGTGAGGGAAGAATGGTAGAGGATATTGATATGTCCATCGCAAAGCAGTGAGAGGCGTACACAGTGCATACCCCCAGAGCCGCGAAACTGTGACGTTAGCAAGATCCGCCGTAAACCCTCGCCCAGTGAGGGCGGGGATATAAGGCGCAAAGCCCGAAGGGCTTTAGGGCTGGCTACTCCGGTGTATTCTGGTTGAGCACGTACGCTTTTAGCGTTTCTATCGTGGCACCACCGGCGCTACAGGCAAAGTAAGAGCGCGACCACAGAAGCCCTGTTTTGCTCTGCATTCGCAAGTGGGGATTTTGCTGACGAAGCAGGCGCGACGATACTGATTTTAAATTATTGACCATCACGCTCACTGCCAGTTTTGGAGGGTACGCGACCAGAAGGTGTACATGGTCAGGCTCACCATCCATCTCTATGATTTCGCATTCGAGCTTTGCAGCAGCAGACAAAAATGCTTCCCGTAGTTGCTCTATCATGCGTCTGTCGAAGAGCCTGCGCCGGTACTTTGTCGTGAAAATCAGATGCACTATCAGTTTACTGACGCTGTGCCGTTTTCGGAGGGTCCCTCCAGCGCTTCATGATGTTCACTCAATTGATATATCCACTTAACCGTAAGCGTCTTCCCAGCACCGTCTGGCAGAACCTGAAATTCCTGACAGGATAGTGGACACCAAATATGGTGGACGCTATCCATGAAATCATTAACTTCTGTTCGCAAAAAACACCCCAACTATCCC
>Ga0308167_1000672_pt1 | contig 54232 bp, 55 predicted proteins | sample PhyCR1_2_FD_202138 | JGI IMG/M metagenome (GOLD analysis project Ga0308167, IMG submission 202138) | Phyllosphere microbial communities from UC Gill Tract Community Farm, Albany, California, United States - DLSLRC.R1 | ecosystem: Host-associated > Plants > Phyllosphere > Unclassified | place... | reverse complement strand
CGGGCGCGAAAACGCGAATGTTGTGGTGCTGCTCGCCGGTTTTCCGCAAAGCAGCTATGCGTGGCGAGACGTGATTCCTGGGCTGGCTAACCACTTTCATATCATTGCGCCTGACCTGCCAGGACAGGGGGACTCTGACTTTCCGGCAGACGGATACGATACTGACAGCATAGCGCAGCGGGTGATGGCGCTGTTGCAGCAGCTCGGTATCACCCGCTTTAATCTGGTGGGGCACGATATCGGTGCCTGGGTCGCCTGGTCGCTGGCGGCGCAGTTTCCGCATCACGTCAGCCAGCTGGCGTTGCTGGACGGTGGCATTCCGGGCATTACGCTGCCTGAGTCGCTGCCGTTAGCAGACGATAACGCGTGGAAAACCTGGCATTTCGCCTTTCACTGCGTCAGCGATCTGCCGGAAGCGCTGATTGCCGGTCGGGAAGGGATTTACCTGGATTGGTTCTTTAATCGTAAAGCGGCCAATCCCCGCCAGATCGACGCGGCCGCGCGGGCGGAATACCTGCGACTTTACCAGCAGCCGGGTGCGTTGCGTGCCGCACTGGCCTATTACCGCGCAGTCGATCAGTCAGCCCGTCAGAACCGCCAGCGCGCCCAGGCTGGAAAGCTGGCGCTGCCGCTGCTGGCGGTGAGTGCCGATCAGGGCTCGATACCAGATATGGCGACACCGCTGCGTGCAGTGGCTGAGCAGGTCAGCGGTGCGATTATCGGGGAATGCGGGCATTTTATTCCTGACGAACAGCCGGAAAAACTGGCTGAAATATTAACGGATTTTTTTAAATCGTCAGGCCAGTCATCGGCTGTATTGGCCTCTTAATAAGTAGTGAAAGTAATTTCATCTGGCGGATTATTAATATTATTGCTGATCCGCCCGATTCTCATTCAATCTTCCTATGATTATTTCTATCTCCTTGATTTTAAAGCGACTATGACCGGCTTTTGCGCGTTGCTTTCTGCGCCCTGCTGTGAATAAATAAACGGTCGCAAACACCACAAATCATGATCACATAAAAAAGAGTCTGCATTACGATGCCGACCCAATATTGCCGGGGCTGCTATGAATCAGGATAAAGCACTGCTGGCCAGAGAAATAAAAGCCAGAACGGAACAACTGGAATCGCATTTAGTGGCGATTCGACGCGATATTCATGCCCACCCGGAATTAGGCTTCGATACGCTGCGTACCGCCAGCCTGGTGACACAACAGTTGCAGACGCTGGGGCTGACGCCACAAACCGGCATCGGCCGCAGCGGCGTGATGGTGGATATCGATGGCGCTGAGCCGGGAAAAACCCTGCTGCTCCGCGCCGATATGGACGCGTTACCAATCCACGAACAGACCGGGCTGCCTTTTGCCAGCGTCTGGCCCGGCAAAATGCACGCCTGCGGGCATGACATTCACACCGCCACTCTGCTGGGCGTGGCAGCGATTCTGCCGCATTATCGTCAGCAGCTGAAAGGGAAAGTCAGGCTGATTTTCCAGCCCGCTGAAGAGACCCCTGACAGTGGCGCGCAGGCGATGATCGCCGACGGTGCGGCGGATGGCATCGACTGGGCGATTACCCTGCACAATAAGCCTGAACTGGCTGCCGGTGAAGTGGCGTTAACCCGCGGCGCCAGTACCGCTTCCAGTGACGAATTCGACGTAACGGTGCATGGCATTTCGACCCATGCCGCGCGCCCGCACATGGGCAGCGATCCGATTATTGCCACCGTGCATCTCATCAGTCAGCTACAGACGATCATCTCGCGCGAACGCGATCCGGCCCACTCGGCGGTGTTAACCATCGGCCATATTCAGGGCGGTACCACCCATAATATTATCCCCGACAGCTGCCTGTTTCAGGGCACTATCCGCACCAAATCGCCTGCGGTGCGTACCGACATGGAAGCGGCATTCAAACGGATGTGTGAGGGCGTGGCGCTGGCGCAAAATGTGCGCGTAGAGGTTAACTTCCAGCGTGGCGTACCGCCGCTGATGAATGACGATCGGCTGATCGATGCGCTGGAGCAGATTCTGTCGCACCAGTTCGATAAGCCGATTATCGCGCAGCCCAGCGACAGCTTTGGTGCCGAAGATTTTTCGCTGTTTACCGAACGGGCGCCAGGTTGCCAGATCCACATCGGGTCTGCCACGCCGGGCCGTGACGATCATCTGCACAATTCCGACTATCAACCGGATGAACGCAGCATTGCCGCCGGGACGCAGGCGCTGACCCGCCTTGCGATTGATCTGCTCTCTTAATAAAAAAAATGAGGTTTCTATGATGATGCACAACCGTCTGTTTGCGGCTTCTCTGACCGTGGCATTACTGGCGACGTCCGCTGTCAGCCAGGCAAAAGATTTTGGCACCCTGAAATTCGCCACCGAGGCGGCTTATCCCCCATTTAACCAGACCACGCCGAGCGGCAAAATCGTTGGTTATGAGCCGGACATGGTGGCGGAGCTGGCTAAGCGTGCCGGTTTCAAATATGAAATCATTGCCCAGAAATGGTCCGGCATGATCCCAGGCCTGATCGACGGTAAATATGATGCGGTCATTGATGCCGTTACCGTTACCCCCAAGCGCGCCGAAGCGATCGATTTTACCCATCAGTACACCGTCAGCGTCTCCAGCTTTGTGACCTCTAAAACCTCGCCGCTGGCAACCCTGCCAGGCAGCGGCACGGTGGTCACGGCCGATGATGAAGCGGGCATGAAAAAAGCGATTGAGGATCTGAAAACCAGCTTTAAGGGCAAAACCATCGCGGTGCAGGTCGCCACCATTCAGGCTGACTTCCTGCAAAAATATCTCGGCGATGTTGCCACTATCCGTACTTATCAGGCGGGCCCGGAGACCTTTGCAGACCTGATGAATGGTCGGGTTGATGCGGTGATGGCCTCACGGACTAACCTCAACGCCTTTGTGAAAAAACACGCTGAGGCGATCAGCAGCAGCGGCTATGGCTTCTCTGGCGGCGTGCTGGGTGCCGGCTCAGCGATTGGCCTGCGCAAAGGCAATGCTGAACTGCAGCAGGTGCTGAATCAGGCGCTGCAATCAATGATTAAAGACGGCACGCTGAGCAAACTGTCGATTAAGTGGTTCGGCGAAGACGTCGCACCCAAAGCGTAACCGCTGATGTTAATGAATATTGACTGGCAGATACTGGGTTTTGGCGACGAAGGGTGGGGCGGCGTGTTGCTTAATGCCGCCACCGTCACGGTCAGCGTTTCGCTCTGTGCCTGGCTGCTGGGTGCGGTGCTTGGCAGCGTACTGTGCTGGATGCAGATTGCCGGCTCGCGCTGGCAGCAACGGCTGGCGGCCAGCTACATCACCCTGTTTCGTGGCGTGCCTGAATTGCTGGTGATCTACCTGTTCTATTTTGGCGGACGACAGGTGGTGTCGACCGTCGGCACCGCGCTGGGCTTCCAGGGGCCGTTTGACGTGAACGGCTTTGTGGCAGGCGCGATTGCCATCGGGCTGATCTCCGGCGCCTATCAGAGCGGTGTCTTTCGTGGCGCATTTTACGCCATCCCGAAAGGCACGCTGGAAGCGGCAACGGTCACCGGGATGGGGCGCTTAATGATGTTCCGCCGCATTATCGTCCCGCAGGCGTTGCGTACCGCACTGCCGGGAATGGGTAACCAGTGGCAATCGGTGATCAAAGAGTCGGCGCTGGTGTCGGTGACCGGGCTGGTGGAAACCATGAATCAGGTGTCAACCGCCGCCAACTCCACGCAGATGTCGTTTTTCTTCTACAGCGTCGGCGCGGTGATCTACCTGATCATCACCACCTGTTCTGACATGGTTTTCCGCTACGTGGAAAAATTTGCGATGCGCGGTCAACAGCGCGTAAAGGAATAAGGAGTCCACGTGGATATCACTTTTTTACAGCAAACGCTGCTGGCACTGCTGAAAGGGCTACCGCTGACGATTAACCTCGCCCTGTTGTCGCTGCTGGGCGGCGGCCTGCTGGCGCTGCTGCTCAACCTGTTGCGCATGACGCGGGTCGGCAGTCTGTTCTGCCGTTTCTATGTCTGGCTGTTTCGCGGTACGCCCCTGTTGATTCAGATTTTCATGGTCTATTACGGACTCGGCAGCTTACCGGCGGTGCGGGAAAGTCTGTTCTGGCCGCTGCTGCGTGATCCATACTGGTGCGGGTTACTGGCGTTGATCCTCAACGATGCGGCCTACACCTCTGAAATTCTGCGCGGTGGACTGCGCGCCGTCAGCCAGCAGTCGCTGGAAGCGGCAAAGGTTTCGGGTATGGGGTCATACAAAATCTTCACCCGGATTACCTTACCGATCGCCATTCGCCAGGCATTACCGGCCTACAGCAACGAAATAATCTCGATGATCAAAGCCACCTCGCTGGTCAGCACCATCAGCCTGATGGAGATGACCGGGATTGCCGATTCGATTGTCTCCTCAACCTTTCGGGCGCTGGAAGTGTTCCTCAGTGCTGCGGTTATCTACCTGATACTGACTATGCTGGTCAGCAAAGGCGTATCGATGCTGGAACGTCGTTTATCACCTTACTATTTTGGAGCGCGTTCATGACGGCACCGACTATCATGCTGAGTCATCTCAGAAAGAGTTATGCGGGACATGAAGTGCTGCACGACATTAGCCTGACGGCGCAGGATGGCGATGTGATTTCGCTGATCGGCGCCAGCGGCTCCGGCAAAAGCACCCTGTTACGCTGCATCCCGTTCCTTGAAGTGCCGCAGGCCGGGGAGATCGCAGTGGGTGAGGTGACGGTCACGCTGGATAATGCTGATGAAAAACTGAACCGTGAGCAGCGTCGTCGCATCAAACTGATGCGGATGCAGCTCGGTTTTGTCTTCCAGAGTTTCAATCTGTGGCCGCACAAAACGGTGATGCAGAACATCATCGAAGCGCCGATTCACGTCCAGAAGCGCAGCCATAAAGAGGCGCTGGAAGAGGCAGAGGCATTGCTGCATAAAGTGGGGTTGTATGCGAAGCGCGACGCCTGGCCTTCGCAGCTTTCCGGTGGGCAACAGCAGCGAGTGGCGATTGCCCGTGCGCTGGCGCAGCAGCCAAAAGCGATCCTGTTTGATGAGCCCACGTCGGCACTTGATCCGGAGCTGGTAGGCGAAGTGCTGCGGGTGATCCGTAGCCTGGCGGAAGAGGGACGCACCATGATTATCGTCACTCATGAGATGGGCTTTGCGCGGGAAGTGTCCAACAAAGCTATTTTCCTGCATCAGGGCATGATTGAAGAGTCCGGCGCGCCGGAGCAGGTGTTCCTCGATCCCATCTCGCCGCGCTGTCGCGCGTTTGTTAACAGCCACTTTGAGCGTAATGCGGGTTAAACCTGCAGGACTACATCAAGTAGCAGACATTGCTTCAGGCCTCTTTCAGAGGCCGCTCTGAATTCTTGCAGGCCATCACAAACCTATCTGGACGACACCGTTTACCGTTTCAGCTATTGATACTCTTTTCGGACCGCTCATCGCTGGGCTGGTCGGGGAATTTTGTTTCCTGAAGGGAAACACCTTGCTATATTGTTTCCCGTTGAGAAATAGGAGTGATCAACGTGATTAAAAGCTGGAAGCATAAGGGATTGCAAAGGCTATACGAAAAAGGTGACACGAGCGGTCTGCAGGCAAAGGATATTGATCGGATCATGCTGATGGTGCTGGATAATGCCATGACAATAAATGAATTCAGGCACTTTCAGGGGTTCAACTTTCATACACTGAAAGGTGACAAATGCCATCTCTACGCGATAACCGTGCGTGCTAACTGGCGCATCACTTTCGAATTTTTCGACGGTGATGTCTATATTCTGAACCTTGAGGATTATCACTAATGACAATGATTAACCCACCCCATCCGGGAGGATTGATTACGGAATACCTCGACGATCATCAGATGAGTCTGCGCAGTCTGGCCCGCCATATTGGCGTCTCACCATCGGCGCTGAGTAAGGTGGCAGCCGGTAAAACCGCGATCAGCCCCGAAATGGCGCTCCGGCTTGAAGCCGGTTTGGGCATTGCGGCCCGGCTCTGGCTGGCGATGCAGGCATCCTACGATCTTACCCGGGCGCGCGAGTGGGTTGATCTCTCTGGCGTCAAACTCTTATCCCCTGCTGATAAACAACTGGCGCAGTGAGCCTGCCAGCTGGCTGCGTGATGGTTTGACTCTGAAACGATCGTTATTTCTACCCGGCGTTATCGGGCTGACCGCCGACTGCTGACATACTTGCAGCGGTTGTGATCGATCATCGGCCCTTCACTTGACGAACCTGCCCGCTTAACTTAAAACTAGAACCCGTCAGGGGAGTCTCGCCAGAGAGACTGAGAGGCTAATAGCGCACCGCGCGGCTTAGCGACCCTTCGAACCTGACCCAGTTGATACTGGCGTAGGAAGACGGGCATCTGATCGCCGCAGATGCTTGCCGCAAGAGCTTTCAGCACTGCTCTCGCTTTTTTCCCTTCTGGTATCCCGGGTCTTCGCGTAGTTACGACGAGGCCACTATGAATCATCTTATCCTGAATAACGTGACGTCCCCTGGGCGGACAGCATGAGCCGTTGGTCGGTACTCGGCAGTGGTGTGGCCGGGTTGTGCATCGCCACGCTGCTGGCGGAGCGCGGCGAAACGGTTGAAGTCATTACCCGCCCTGAACGTCGTGCGGCCTCATACTGGGCCGGTGGAATGCTGGCGCCCTGGTGCGAAGCGGAGAGTGCACCGCCGCAGGTGATTGAGTGGGGCCAGCACGCCGCGGCCTGGTGGGCACAGCGGATTGAGGGTGTTGAGCAGCACGGCACGCTGGTAGTTGCGCCGCCGCGCGACAGCCGCGAACTGACCCGCTTCGCCAGCCTGACTCAGCAGCACCAATGGGTCGCGCCCGGTGAGATTGAGCCGGCGCTGGGAAATCGTTTTGCCCGCGGGCTATTTTTTGCTGCCGAAGCCCATCTCGATCCGCGCAGTGCGCTGCAGCAATTGCAGCAACGTTTGCTGGCGGCCGACGTGCCCTTTCATTCCGGCGCGCCCGGCGGTCAGATTATTGATTGCCGGGGCATCCACGCCGGCGGGACGCAACCCGCGCTGCGTGCGGTGCGCGGCGAAATGCTGATCCTGCACGCGCCTGACCTTTCTCTTTCCCGACCCGTTCGCCTGTTGCACCCGCGCTTTCCCTGTTATCTGGTGCCGCGTGCCGATGGGATCTTTATGCTGGGCGCAACCATGGTGGAGAGCCATGACAGCAGTCCGATCAGTGCGCGTGCCATGATGGAGCTGCTCAGCGCCGCCTATACCCTGCATCCGGCCCTGGCCGAAGCGCGCGTGCTGGAGAGCGGCACCGGCCTGCGTCCCGCTTACTGCCACAACCTGCCCGAAGTCCGCTATGAAAACGGTGTTTTCTCCATCAACGGGCTTTATCGCCACGGCTTCCTGCTGGCGCCGATGATGGCTGAACAACTCATCCAGCAACTGACTCAGGAGATGTCTCATGCGAATTGAACTTAATGGACGCGGCATCGAAACCGCGGCGCGCACATTAGCCGAACTGTTGCAGGAGCAGCAGATCGATCCCGCCACGGTCGCCACGGCACTGAACGGTGAATTTGTGCCGCGCGCCCGTTACGCCAGCCAGCGTCTTGAAGCCGGTAACCAGCTGGAAGTGCTGTCACCGATGCAGGGAGGGTAATCATGTTTTATCAACATACGCCATCATCGCGGTTTTTACTGGGCACGGCAGGCTATCCCTCGCCCGCTATTCTGCAGCAGGCGATTGCGGCTTCAGAGACAGAGATCATCACCGTGAGTTTACGGCGCGAAGGCAGCGCGGGCGGCGCTTTCCGTGAACTGTTGCAACAGCTCAACACCCGCATCCTGCCCAATACTGCCGGTTGCCACACCGTTAAAGAGGCGGTAACCACTGCGCTGATGGCGCGTGAACTGTTTGGCACGCCGTGGATTAAGCTGGAAGTGATTGGCCACGCCGATACCTTGCAGCCCGATCCCTTTGCGCTGGTTGAGGCGGCACGCATTCTCTGCTCCGAGGGTTTTCAGGTCTTTCCCTACACCACTGAAGATCTGATTGTCGGCGAAAAACTGCTTGAAGCGGGCTGTGAAGTACTGATGCCGTGGGGCGCGCCGATTGGCTCGGGGCAGGGGCTGCGTAATATCGAAGGGCTGAAAACGATGCGCGCCTGGTTTAAGGATGTGCCGCTGATTATTGATGCGGGCATCGGTGCGCCTTCGCAGGCGGCGCAGGCGATGGAGATGGGTTTCGATGGCGTTCTGCTGAACACTGCGGTGGCGAAAGCGCGCGATCCGGTGCGGATGGCGGCGGCTTTCTCCGCCGCCATCGCGGCCGGGCATCAGGCATATCAGGCCGGATTGATGGAGCAGCGGGATATGGCCGCTGCATCAACCCCGATTTTCGGGCTGGCACAGTTCAGCTAAGGAGCCGTGATGGATCGTTATCAGCGACAAACGATGTTGCCGGAGATCGGCGAAGCGGGGCAGCAGGATTTACGCGCGGCACGGGTGCTGGTGGTCGGCGCGGGCGGACTCGGTTCAACCGTGCTGCCGCTGCTGGTCGGTGCGGGCGTGGGATTTATCCGTCTCTACGATGGCGATCGGGTTGAACTGCATAATCTGCATCGCCAGACGCTGTTTGACATGGCGGATATCGGTGAACTAAAAGTATCAGCTGCCCGGCGGGCGCTGATTCAGCGCAATCCTGACTGTGAGATAGACGCACGTGCGCAGGTGTTAAGTGCCAGCCTGCTGCCGGAGGCGCTCGATTCGATCAATCTGGTCATTGATGCGGCTGACAACTTTGCTATTACCTATCAGCTGTCGGATGCCTGTCTGCTGCAAAGCCTGCCGCTGGTCTGTGCGTCGGTGCTGGGCCGTAAAGGGTACGTCGGCGGTTTCTGCGGCGGTGCGCCAGGCTATCGTGCGTTGTTTCCGCAACTGCCGACAACGGCAGGTAACTGCAACACGGCGGGCGTAATGGGACCGGCGGTGGCGATGCTGGGCGCCTTGCAGGCCCAGATGGCGCTGAGTCTGTTGCTGAAGCTGACGCCGTCTCCGCTGGGTTGCATGATCCACTGCGATTTCATCAACTGGCATCTGCGGCAGTTTCGTTTTGATGATGCGCCGGAACCAGAAGTGCCTGGCATACCTTTTATCGATCTGCCAATGCTGACCGCCGATGACTGTATTGTCGAATTGCGCAGCCGGGAGGAAGCGCCGGTGAGTGTGGCGGAAGGGGTGCAGCGAATTCTGCCCCAGCAGATTGCGGACTGGCAGCCGCCCGCGGATCAACGCATCGTGCTGGTGTGCGCCAGCGGGATGCGTGCGGCACAGGCGGCGGAGTGGTTACAAAAACGCGGTTTCCCGCGCCTGGCACTGATGGCGGCCAACAGCCTGTAGCGCATATTAGCCGAAGTGAATCAGAGCACTTCAACCAGCTGGAAGGTTTCAAATACCAGTTCCATTTCGGGATGGAAATAGCCTTCCTGCTGGAAAAAGCGCTGATGCTCCTGCTGCCAGTATTCCAGGCTGAGATCGCCTTCGCCTTCCAGCATCGCCATTTCAGGCGTGACGCGGTCAAAGCGGGTCAGGAACAGACCGGTAGTGCGAATCACACAGACTGGCCGCTGCTCACCATTGAGAATGATGCTGTGACGGCCTGGTTCAGGTTTATCTTCATCATCCTGCCAGCTGTGCAATGAACCACAGCTGGCCACTTTTTTACCGGCAATTACCAGCGTTGCCAGCTGGCTGGCAAGTTCAGGCGAGTCGCCGAACGATGCCGCGTTTGCATCCGGATATTTGTCTTGCAGTTGTTCCAGCGTCATTGCCATCAGGAAATCCTCGATTCAGGGCAGCATCTGGCGACGGTTTTGCGCATTACGACGGGTAAGCGCGAAGCAGGCCAGCGGCACCGGTAAAGTAAACAGCAGCAGTAACCACAGCAGGACATAAACCGCGTCCACACCATCATTCTGCAAATTGTTGTACAGCTTAACCGGCATCCCCTGCGGAAAATAGGCAAAAATCATTACGATACCAAATTCACCCATTGCCCGAACCCAGGCCAGCGCCACTGCGGTGGCTAAGCCTGACGATGCCAGCGGTAAGGATAACCGCCAGAAGCGTTGCCACGGCGAGGCGCCCAGCGTCCGGCCTGCCTCCAGAATCACCACCGGCACGTCGGCAAAGGCGGCGCGTGCCGCCATCACAAAATAGGGCAGGGCGCCGTACCACTGTGCCAGCACAAAGGCGGCAGGATTGTTGGTCAGCGCAATACCGGCCCGCGCCAGCAGTGACCCGGCCGGGCTGTAAGGCCCCCAGGCGCTGACCAGTAAGATGCCCATCGCCAGCGGTGGCGTCAGCAGCGGGATCAGCACCAGCATTTCAGCCACCAGCCGGGGTTTACCGCGCGCCTGCGCCAGCCACCAGGCCAGCGGCAGGCCACTGAAGATCACCAGCATCAGGGAAAGGGCACCGAGACCCAGCGAAGTGGCAATGGCATTGCTGTCACCCCACGCCAGACGGAAGTGAGTCCAGTGGGTCAGGCCGATCAGCGTGACAAACGGGACGGCCAGCATCAGCAACGCGGGCAGAGAGAGCCACAAAGCAGTGGCAGGCGGACGTCTCATGGCCAGATCGCATCACCTTTCGCGGTGGCGTAACCATATTGCTGAAACAGCTGCTGACCCTGTGGGCTGCGCATAAAATCGATAAATGCCTGACCGGTCTGTACGCCATGTGGTGCGTTTTTCAGCACCGCTGCGTAATAGACCAGCGGTTGGGTATGCAGCGTTTTGTCATGGCCCTGACGATCTTTCAGCGTGAAACTCACGGTGTCGTATCCCTGTTTCGCCCTGGCCGGATCACTGAGGTTGATGGCGTCCGGCAGTGCCAGATAAGGCAAATGTGCGGAACGCACTTCACTTTCATAACCCGCTGCCGCATCCACCTGACCGCTTTCCAGCCGCGTCAGCAAGCCGCCTTCAAGGTTAACCTGCGCCGGGTTTTGCACCCCGCCCATAATCTTCTCTGCCATACCCGGCTTCTGATAAAATTTCTCTGCCAGCAGCAGGGTAAAAACAATATTCTGACCTTTAGGATCGTTGACCGGATCGGTGCGTCCAAATTTAAGCCCCGGTGTCGCCAGCAGATCCAGCCAGCGGCTATCGCTGCCGTTTAACGCGGCAAACTGTTGGGCATATTTTCCTTTTGGGTTATAGGCAATCACCATGCTGGTGCTGGCAACCGGAACCGCGTTATCGATCAGTCCGGCCTGTTTCAGAATGCGCATCGGACCCGGCGTAATCGAGACAAACACATCGGCGGTCAGTTTCTTACTGGCCAGCAGATGAGCCATCCCGTAAGCGCCCTGTCCCTGACCCTGATAATTACTGTTCTGCTGACGGGCGAAGGCTGGCCCAAGACCTTCATCCATTACTTTGCCCATTGAGCCCGCATAGGTAACGTGAATATCGTTACCGGCGCTGGCCGATGCGGTTAAACCCATTCCCAGTATCAGCGCCGAATAGCGTAAAAAAGCCATGTCGTTTCTCGTTATATAAAAAAGTAGATAGCGATTATCGGAACTGAAACATCGACAGGCAAGCGGGAAATTATTGCGAAATATAGCCCGGCGTCAGGTGGTCTGAATTTGAGGCAGGGAAAGGGATGCTTTTCAGATCATGACGCCCGCCAGGATTGATGAGATACGCACGCGTGCTGGCGGTCAGAAAACACTGAATTTTTCGTCTGATGCACCATCTGGCTGCGATCTGACGCGAACCTGTCATCTTAAGTGGAGAATGAGGCAAAATACCCGACACATCATTAAGTTACGTGGTCTCCAGAATTGTTAAAAAAATCACCGCTTAAACCAAACTGGTGGCGGAAAACGAGACAATCTTCGACAAAAAGATTTAAACTCATCAGCTTTTGGAATTCTGACGACCTGGTCCGGCGCAAGCGTTAAGAAACAGCTATAGTTATCACCAGACTTCAGAGCCAATAACTTGCAGACCCGATGCTGCGATACATTCCGCTGTTCATTTGCCCGGAGCCAATAAGCGTTAAAAGAGGTTAATTTTGCAGACAGATCTCTCCTGGAAAACTCTTCACCACATCATCAATCAGACTATCTCTGACATGCTGGATGAACATCAGTCGATTAACGTCTTGTCGCTGCGTGCCAGGTTGCGCGAACTGGCTGAAAAGGAAGAAGATGAGATGATGGTATTGTGTTACTGGCAGGCGAGCAAAATTCTGATGCGTTTACCGGCCACCGTGACGGCCAGCCAGCTAATGTCCGCGGCGCGTCATGCTTTCCGCACTCCCCTCAATCACGACCCACTCTGACCGCTCTCGCGCAGCATTAGCTGTGCGGCAGTAAAATTCCGCATTTAACCGATGCAAAATCCGCATTATCAGCAGCTTATGACGGCTGCCTGTTGCTATGCTGACTATTGAGTTGCCACCGTTATCACCCGGCGATGCATTCATCCGTTGATTGAGGAAAGAGAATGAGTATCAAAAGTTATGCCGCTCTTCATCCCGGCGAAGCGCTACAGCCCTATGAATACCATCCCGGACCGCTGCAGTCAGAAGAGGTTGAGGTCGCTGTAGAATACTGTGGCATCTGTCACTCTGATCTCTCAATGATTGATAATGCCTGGGGTGGATCGACCTATCCGCTGGTGGCGGGACATGAGGTGATTGGCCGCATCGAGGCATTGGGCGACGGTGCGCAGTACAAAGGGCTGCAAATTGGTCAGCGAGTCGGCATCGGCTGGACGGCTAAAAGTTGCCACTATTGCGATGCCTGCCTGAGCGGCGATCAGGTTAATTGTCGTCGGGGCAAAGTCTCCACCATCAATAATCACGGCGGATTTGCCGAGCGATTGCGGGCGGACTGGCAATGGGTGATTCCGCTACCTGACGCGCTGGATGCCGCCACCGCAGGCCCGCTGTTGTGCGGCGGCATGACGGTGTTCAAACCGTTGCTGATGCACAACATCTCAGCCCTTAGCCATGTCGGGGTAATTGGTATCGGCGGGTTGGGTCACATGGCGATCAAAATTCTGCGCGCGCTGGGGGCCGACGTCACCGCATTCACCTCGACAAGCGAAAAGACGCCTTCTTTACTGGCGCTGGGGGCAAATCAGGTTGTCGACAGTCGCGATCCTCAGGCGCTTACTGCGCTGGCGGGGCAGTTTGATTTAATTATTAATACCGTTGCGGTCGATCTTGACTGGCAGCCTTATTTCACCGCCCTGGCGCCGCATGGAAAATTTCATACGCTGGGTGCGGTGATGACGCCGTTCAGCGTGCCAGCCTTTAACCTGATTGTCGGCGATCGCAGCCTGAGCGGTTCCTCGACCGGATCACCGGTTCAGCTCCGGGCGCTGTTAAAACTGGCGACCCGCGCCAATATCGCGCCGATAGTAGAATATTTTCCGATGTCGCAGATCAATCAGGCGCTCGACCATTTACGCGCGGGGAAAGCCCATTATCGCATCGTCCTGAAAGCTGATTTTTGATTCTTACGCCTGAGTTTGCGGCTGCTTCGTTCAGGCACCGCTGTTTTTCCTGAACTCTGTTAAAATTGACCTTTACGCCACTTTGCAGGATGCATGTTCGGGAGAAACTATGTTGTGGATTTGGAATGCCCTGATTGTTCTGGCCACCGTTATTGGCATGGAGATAACGGCTGCGCTGGCACACAGATATATCATGCATGGCTGGGGTTGGGGCTGGCATCTTTCACATCACGAGCCGCACAAAGGCTGGTTTGAACTCAACGATATGTACGCGGTCCTGTTCGCCGGGCTGGCGATTCTGCTGATTTATCTCGGTAGCATCGGCGTCTGGCCACTGCAGTGGATTGGTGCAGGAATGACGGTTTATGGCCTGCTCTATTTCATGGTGCATGACGGGCTGGTGCATCAGCGCTGGCCGTTCCGCTACATTCCGCGTCGCGGTTATTTCCGCCGTCTCTATATGGCGCACCGGATGCATCATGCTGTGCGCGGTAAAGAAGGCTGCGTGTCGTTTGGCTTCCTGTACGCGCCGCCGCTGTCAAAGCTGCAGGCGACGCTACGGGAACGTCATGGCGCTAAAGCGGGCGCTGCCAGAGATGTGGCGGACGAGGAGCATGACGCGCCAGCCGGGAAGTAATCGCCTGCCCTGAAGCCGTCACCAGCAGCGCCAGTTTCTCGGGTGTGCTGGTGGACTGGCGCTGATCCCACGCCTGCTGACCCGCCTCATCGACCTTCGTCCCAATCTTACGATACACCTGCTTCGCCGTGGCGATCGCCCATGCCGAGCGCAACGGTAAGCCAGCTAAACCCGCGGTGGCCGAGTGATAATAGGGTTCCGCGTGCTGTACCAGCCGCCGCGCAATCCGGCTCAATGCCTGACGATGTTCAGGCGCGGCCAGGTTTTCTGTGGTTAATCCTTCTTCAGCCAGCCACGCCGCGGGCAGATAGCAGCGGCCCGCTTGCGCATCGTCGACGATGTCGCGCGCAATATTGGTCAGCTGAAAGGCGAGACCCAAATCGCAGGCACGATCTAAAGTCGCGTTATCGCGCACGCCCATGATCTGCGCCATCATCAGACCCACCACGCCCGCTACGTGATAGCAGTAACGCAGGGTGTCATCCAGCGTCTGATAACGAGCACCGCGCACGTCCATCGCAAAACCGGCCAGATGATCAAAGGCGTAAGCAGGCAGGATATCGTGCGCCATCGCTACTTCCTGAAACGCGGCAAATGCCGGTTCATGCATCTGCGAACCGGCGTAGGCCTGGCGCGTTTTCATCTCCAGCTGCGCCAGCCGCTGTTCAGGTGATTGCAGTGAAGGCGCATCATTGCTGAAACCCAGTACCTGATCGTCGATCACGTCATCACAGTGGCGGCACCAGGCGTAGAGCATCAGCACGCTGCGTCGGGTTTTGGCATCAAACAGCTTCGAGGCGGTGGCAAAACTTTTCGATCCCACCTCCATGGTTTCAACGGCATGATCAAGTAATGACGCATTATTCAAGCCAGATCCTCCAGCATTAATCCTGCTGTCGCTTTCGCCGATCCAATCACGCCGGGAATGCCCGCACCAGGATGGGTACCTGCGCCAACCAGATAGAGATTATTGATATGCTTATCGCGGTTGTGCGGCCGGAACCAGGCACTCTGCGTCAGAATAGGTTCCACCGAGAAGGCGGATCCCTGATATGCATTCAGTTCATCGCGGAAATCAAAAGGCGTGAACATCCGATGCGTTACCAGCTGGCTGCGCAGACCTGGCATGTAGTGCTGCTCAAGATAGTCAAAGATACGATCGCGCAGTCGTGGGCCTTCGACGGACCAGTCAAGATCGGCGGTACCGAGATGAGGCACCGGTGCCAGAACGTAATAGCTGCCGCATCCCGGCGGAGCAAGCGACGGATCGGTGACGCACGGTGCATGAAGGTAGAGTGAAAAGTCCTCCGCCAGTCCATCGCGATTAAAGATTTCATCGATTAATTCGCGATAGCGCGGTCCGAAGCAAACGGTATGGTGCGCGAGTTGATCGTGATGATGATTAAGACCAAAATAGAGCACAAACAGTGAGTTACTCATCCGCTTGCCCTGCAGGGTTTGTCCCTGCGCGACCGATGCCGGATGCTGACTCAGCAGATCGCGGTAGGTATGGACCACGTCGGCATTTGAGGCAACAGCGGTGGTCGGTAACACCCGTCCGTCCTGAAGATGAACGGCAGTGATCTTGTCTCCCGCGGTTTCCAGCCGGGCGACTTTGGCATTCAGCTCAACTTCACCACCCAGATCTTCAAACAGTTTCACCATACCCTGCACCAGCGCACCGGTGCCACCGCGCGGGAACCAGACACCCCATTCGCGCTCTAGCGCATGAATCAGGGTATAAATCGACGAAGTGGCAAACGGATTACCCCCCACCAGTAGCGAGTGGAAGGAGAACGCCTGGCGCAGGTGCTCATCTTCGATGTAGCTCGCCACCTTGCTATAAACACTGCGCCACGCCTGCAGTTTAGCCAGCTGTGGGGCAGCGCGCAGCATATCGCGGAAGGATAAAAACGGCACGGTACCGAGCTTCAGATAGCCCTCGGCAAACACCGCACGCGAATAGGCGAGGAAACGGCGATAGCCTTCTACGTCACGCGGATTGAAAGCGGCAATTTGTGTCTCCAGTGCCGGCTGGTCATTGTCGTAGCTGAACACTTTGCCAGACTCCCAGCACAGGCGATAAAACGGTTTTACCGGCAGCATTTCGACATAATCGGACAGCTGCTTACCGGCCAGCACGAACAGCTCTTCGATGGCGCTGGGATCGGTAATGACCGTTGGGCCAGCATCAAAGGTATAACCCTGATCCTGATAAACATAAGCCCGACCGCCCGGCTTATCGCGCTGCTCCAGCAGTCGGGTAGGGATACCGGCAGCCTGAAGGCGGATTGCCAGCGCCAGGCCACCAAAGCCTGCACCAATTACTGTGGTTCTTTTCATTGCATCGCCTGTTGACGGTGAGGAGTCATAACAGCCTGTAGCGCTGCCAGTACGGGAACCGGCGGCTTGCCGCTTAAAATGCGCAGCCGATCAGGCAAAGTGAGTTTTCCCGCATAAAAGCGGGCAATCAGACCTTCCGGCAGGCCGTAAAAACGCTGCATCACCTGCCAGCGCTGGTCGGCTGGACCGGCCAGAAACAGCATCCGGTTCAGCATGCGAAAAAATCGCTGCTGCTGCCAGGCCTCGCTGGCGAAGTGCTGAATAGTGGCGTGCAGCGTATCCGAATTAAAGGTAGTCATCTGCGCCAGCCGATCGGCCAGCGCCACCGCCAGCGGCAGAGAGTAGCCGGTGGTGGGATGAAACAGCCCGGCGCGCAATCCGCTGCACGGCAGATCGCGGGTCTGCCAGAAGGCGTCAATGTCGCCGGTCAGGGTAATCGGCAGCGCACCCTGTTCTTCACGCAACAGCCGCGTTAACTGCCAGCCCTGGCGAACGGCATAGTCGCGAATATTCTGCCGGGCGCGATCGGCGCTCAGCGTAGCGTCATCAATGTAGTGAGTATCTTCAATTAACAGGGTGTCGGCTGAGAAGGGCAGACTGTAGACAAAGCGGTAACCTGCCTGTTGATCGACCGTCGCATCCATAATGATCGGTGTTGTCAGACCGTGCGGCTGGCTCAGTTGCCACTCCTGCCCGACAAACGCCTGAAACCCCATGCGTAACGCCGTATCCGGCTGATAACCCCGGCCATCAATCACGGCGCTGGCCTCCAGCACACGGCCATCGGCCAGGGTTACCGAGCGTGAAGCCACGCTTTCAACCGCGGTGTTCAGCAACAGATGCTGTTCAAAACGATCATGCATCACCTCCGCGAAACGTTCAGCCGTCACGCAAAAATAACCGCTGTTAAGGTTACGGTGACGCTGGGGGAAACGCACCTGATAGCCAGGCCAGTGATGAACCACCAGCGGGGCGATCCAGCGGTGCTGGGTTTCGCTGAGATCCTCGGCGTGAAACGACCAGGTATGATTAGCACCGGGCTGACTCTCAGCCTCAATCACCAGAATACGCAGTGACGGATGTTGCTGGCGCAAGCGTAAAGCGATTAAGCCATTGGCCAGCCCGCCGCCGACCAGAATCAGATCATACGACGGCATAGTCCCTCCTGGTCACAACGGGCCGTCGGGTGCGCATCGCCTGCTCGACAATGTCTGCCGCCAGCGCAGTGCCGCCCGCCGCGGTGACAGCGTTGCGCATCCGGCTCATCTGCTGCCGGTAACTGTCGTCGTCGAGCAGCGCCTGCAGTTGCCGGGCCAGTGCATGGCTGGTGGCAAAACGGGAAACGCGACGTCCGACGCCATGATAAACAATGCGCGCGGCAACGCCCGGCTGATCAAAAGCCAGTGGGATCGCCAGCAACGGCGTCAGATGATGAATAGCATCGAGTACGGTATTCATACCGCCGTGGGTAATTGCCAGATCCGCCTGGGATAGGGCGGCAGCCTGGTCGGCAAAATCCACCACCTCTGTCTGACTGCTACGCGCCAGTTTCTCGGCCTGAAACGGTGTCAGGCGACCACAGTGCGCCAGCAGCAACTGCGCATCCAGCTCCTGGCAGGCCCGGACGATGGTTTTGAATAAGCCGTAACGGTGTCCCTGCAGCGTGCCGAGTGAGGCGAAAATCCGGGGTTTGTCGCCATGCGGAAAGTAACGTGGGGCAGGTGATGACGAGGGCATAGTGGCGCGCAGCGGTCCGACCGCATGAAAATGGTCCGGCAGCGCCTGGCGCGGAAAATCAAATTCCGGAATCAGCTGGCTGATCTGGGCCAGCGGTGAAAAACAGTGGTGCAGTTTTTCCCGTGGCGCTAATCCCAGCGCATGGGCATTGCGGGCGATAACCCGATCGTGACGGCGCATCAGCCAGTCATAAATTTTTTCACTGGTGCGATAACGTTCACGTGCCGCATCGCTGGTGCCATAGTCAAACGGCATCACCGCCAGCGGAAAGTCAGCTTCACGATTGAGCGGCAGCGCGCAGGCCACCGACACATAAGGCAGATCCAGCGCTTCCGCCGCCAGCGCGCCGGCAGGCTCCATCTGATCGACAATCACCCCATCGACGGCCAGCGTATTCAGCACCACCGGCAGCTCACGACAGAGCATATCGCTGGTGCGGGCCATCTCGTTGATCAGTTTCAGCAGTGACGGGCCCAGCGGATGCGCCGCCAGTTGCAACGTATGCGTCAGGCTGCCCGCAGGATGAGTGGATAATCCCAACGGGAAAAAAGCGATATTACTGTCGTTGAGTAATGCCTTAACATCGATTTGCTGGATGAACGTCACGCGATGACCGCGTGCAATCAAGGCCTGGCTGAGATGCTGAAGCGCCCGAACGTGGCTGAAGAAAGACGGCGCAATCACCGCAAAGTGGCTCATGCAGCATCCTTAACTGACGGCAGCGAGTTTTTTCTCAAACCAGGCCTGAATGAAATGTTCTGTGGCGTAACCGTCATGGCAGGCCAGCAGAAGATGTTCGCTGGCGCAACGCAAATGATCGCGCAGGCGGTTTTCGACCGCCTGGGTGCCCAGCAGGTTGACCAGCGTCGACTTGCCCGCATCCTGATTAATATCTTTACCGGTATCGCTCATACCATCGGTCAAGTCATCCAGCAGTTGAAATGCCTGTCCAAGATTGAGTGAGAACCGATGAAGCTGCTCGCGTACGTCATCTGGCGCACCGGCGGCAATCGAGGCCATCTGCATGGAGGCGCAAAACAGGGTGCTGGTTTTAAAATGATTGGTCATCAGAATGGCATCAGCGCTGCGCGGTTTATCCCCTTCGGAGAGGTCTTTAAACTGCCCCTGCACCAGCCCCTGCATCCCGATTGCATGGGAGAGTTCGCTGACCGCCTGCGTTCTGGCGCTGGCCGAGAGACTTTCTGCCGTCGCAATCACGCCAAAGGCTTTGCTCAGCAAGGCGACCGCCGCCAGAATCGCCACATGTTCACCATACTGGCAATGAATGGTAGGGCGTCCGCGCCGCATCTGCGCGTCATCCATACAGGGCATGTCATCCAGAATAAGCGAAGCGGCATGGACCATCTCAACCGCACAGGCGAGATCCAGCAGGCCGGTCGGGCTGGCTTTACAGCCGAGATCGCGTGCCGCCAGCAGCAGCAGCATCGGACGAATACGTTTACCCGGTGCCAGTGCGCCTTCGCGCATTGCCGCACCGACAAAATCACGTTCACCTTCGACCGTCAACAAGGTGTCGAGCCGTTGCTCAATATCGTTCAACAGATTTGCTGCATCGCTGTGTGTGGAATTGACGTGTTTTTCTGCGCAGACCGTCATTAAGGCTGTCCTTATCTACAGAGGAATTCACAGCAGGTCGAAATGATTCGATGCCATCTTTAATAATCGTCCCCGGCTGCCATAGCATAGTTGGCAGGTTTTCAAAGAACGGCGGGTAAATCCATCCAAACAATAGTAGTAGAGGATCACGAAAAAGTTGGGAAATTCAGCGGCATTCAGCGTTTCTTTACCTGAATTTTACCGTGAGCTGGAGCCGGATTATCCGAGTAAACGACGCAGCTGGCTGATTATTCCAGCGACTTCTTCAGCGCTTAATGCGCCATCTTTAGCGAAGCGAACTTTGCCCTGACGGTCAATCACCGCTACCGCTGCGTTACCTGGTTTGAGTTGCCAGCTGTGCGCTGTCACGCCGCTGTTATCAATAATAAACTGCTGCCACGGTGCGGCTTTCTTACTTGAGGCGATACTGCGTACCACAAACAGACCGCTGCCGGGCAGGGCATCGTCGGTATTCACAATGGTGGTGGTCTGGAAACCCTGACGTGGCAAATTCGCCTGCTGAATCGCCTCAATTAACTCTGCGCTCTGCTCTTTTGCCGACAGGCGACCCGCGACATGAATAAGTAATCTGACTTTACCGGTCAGGGTCTGGCTATTCCAGCGCTGGTAATTAACCTCGTCATGCTCGATCACCATCTCGCCTTTATCGGCAATGTAAACCGGGGGCACCGGCTGACCGGGAACCAGAGTATGTGCGCAACTCAAAGCTGAAACAAATAGCAGACTTATCAATCCATAACGGCGCACGGTATCCTCACTTCTTCGTCGTTTTGCGGTCGGCTGGCTGGAAATTTCAGTAACAGGCAGAAGATTAGTAACACATCTCTGTTTCAGATCAATAAAAGCATTTGAGACATGGATCGAAAATGCAGGCTGATAATCTGTTCAGGAGGTGAGAGATGAGTACAGCATTAATGACATTACCTGAATTTGCCCGTTATATTGGCATCGAAACACCGACGCTGGCGCGTGCGTTTTGTTGTCGCGGATCGCTGGCCGGCGTGCCGCTGCCACAGGCGATGGATGACGCGCCTCTGACCCAGCGTCACTGGCTGCGTGACGATGTGCGGCAGTTCAACCACATGTTCAGGCGGGTTCAGGCGATGCAGCAGCAACGGCCGCAGTAACGCAGCGATCAGAACCAAAGGTCATTCGCGCGGGAAAGTTTCCCGCGCAGTGTTATGCCGCGCTATCAGGTTTAACCAGAAAGCAGATCAGATTGGCGTCACGGTCACCGACAATTTCCAGCGAGTCATCAACTCCGCTGACGGCATCACCGCGAGACAGCCGCTCCTCACCGATCCTAATCACGCCTTCCAGCACCGTTATGTAAGCGACGAAACCAGGCAGCGACGGCACCTCAAGCGTATGACCCCGCTCCAGCAGCGCGTCGTAGATGTACGCATCCTGCCGCAGCTCCAGTGGGGCGTCAGAGGTTTCCGGCCCTGCCAGTTCGGTCCAGCCGTTGGCCATAATGCCCTGATCACGCTCCAGCACCTGCGTCATGCCTTCGCCGCCGCGCTCAGCCGGTCGGATCACTGCCTGCAACAGTTCCGCCTCGTACAGCGGAACCGACTCTTCATACTGTACGCCATCACCGGCGTTGACCAGCATTACCCGCTTTGCAGAGAGCGAGGTGCTTTCACCGTTACTGTCCTGATGCCGCATCGATCCGCGCCATAGATAGGTAAACACCTCTTCATCGCGATGCAGCTGCATCGGAATACGGGCATCGAGTTTTAGCGTCATCAGGTCAACGCTGACCAGTGGGCTTAACGCCTCGCCGGGTCGCTGGCGGCGTACGGTAAAAGGTCCGTACTCAAACAGTTGTTCAGGATTAGCTCGTACGATGTTCATGATTGGCTCTTTTATAATGGGGTCAATGACAATGATGATAGCGGTTACGCAGGGAATGAGAAGCCGGCAGATTTGCCGGGCCTCGTCAGTTAATTTGAATAACGACTGCCCGCCGTTGAGGCGGGCAGATCGTTTATTTGCCTTGCTCGTCGCTTTCGCCCAAAAAGAAATACCACAGCGGAATCGATAACAGGCCGGTGAAAACCGTGGAATAAAGCAGGATCATCATCGCCTGGGTGATGTACATGGTCAGCGACCAGCTGCTGAACGGGATCTGATACTGATCGATCACACCGCCAATCATCGCGTTCGCCATCACGGTAATGACAATCAACGCCAGTACTGTCACGCTGCGCAGAAAATAGCGCATCTCCTTGCGTTTATTCGCAAAGCGCGCCTGAATAATCGCTAGCGGTGACTGCTTATCCGGCGCGGTATCGATACGTTGTTCCGTTGCGCGCTGCGCACGACGCCAGCGCTGAATATCGATCAGCATCATGACCAGCAGGCTGATCCCCATCAGCGGCAGCGCGTAGCCCAGTGCCAGTACCAGAATCAGGCTGGCACCCTGAGCGTAGCGCGGTAGCGCCAGCCAGGCTGACAGGAGTGTCTGCGACGGGCTGATCTGCGGCACGGCCGGACGACGTATCCACCACATACGGTAGCCCAGCACAATCATCGCACAGAGTCCGAAACCGAACAGCGCCAGAATCAGCTGGTTGGGCAGGCCAAACAGCACGCCCATGTGCGCATCCACGCCCCAGCGGGTCAGTTTTGCCACCAGCGGGAAGTGAGCAAACTCAACCCGATCGACCAGGCTAAAATCGTTGGGATTGATCGAGACCGCATCGACCTGGCTCGGCCAGCTGCGATCAATCTCAGAGACGGTCCACGCCTGATCAGGGTTCTTCGGCTGACGTAACTCCAGCTTGCTGGCGTGCAGACCGGCGTCACGCGCGGCGTCCAGAGCGCGATCCCAGTTGCCATCCGGCTGATTTGGCACCACGGGCGCGGCTTTTCTGGTCGGCATCGCCATATCCGCCATTGTCATGCCTTCCATATTTCCGCGGTGGTCAGCATGGGGATCGGCAGCGGTCGCAGGCGCAGCACCGTTCAGCGCGGTGGTGACCTGCGGGGTCATCCAGCCCAGATCGCTACGCATTTTTTCAATATTATTGCCCGCCCACTGTGACCAGGTCAGTCCGGTGACAGAGAAGAACACCAGTCCGACCGCCAGCACCAGTCCCAGCGTAACGTGCCAGTGACGGGTGGCGGCGAAACCGCGCCGGGGTTTTCTGGCGGCACGACGTGGCCGGGTTCCCAGCCACAGCACGATACCCCCGAGAGCCGCGACCCACAGCCAGGAGGCGGCCAGTTCGCTGTAGTTGCGGCCTGCGTCGCCCAGCAGTAACCCGCGATGCAGCTGATCGAGCCACATGCGCAGCGGCAACACACCGCTGGTGCCATACACCGTCATGTCACCCTTAACCTGCAACGTATAGGGATCGATAAACAGCGAGCGGGATTCCGACGGGCCGAGGTCGCGTCCGGAGAACTGTACCCGGGTGGTATCCTGCGGACCCGGTGCCGGACGAACGGCGTAAATGCGCGCATTTTCACCGGCGCGCTGGCGGGCAGCGGCGATTTGTGCCGACAGCGGTTTTGCCACGCCCTGCGCATCCGTGGTTAAGGCGTCATGATAGATCGTCTGCTCAAGCTGCGGCGTCAGAACGTAAAGCGTGCCGGTCAGCGCGGCGACAAAAATGAAGGGCGCAATGAACAGGCCAATATAGAAATGCAGGCGGCGAAACAGATTCAACACCATACCGTGCGGTGCAGGTGTTACTTCCTGAGTTGAGGACATAGATTCCACACTTTTCAAAAGACAGAACAGAGCTTCTGACGCTGTAACGCGTAAGAAGTCGGGGTCAAAAAACAGTGAGGTTCAGCGTCACCAACGGAGGCGCCCGGGGACGATGGGTGCGCAGAAACCGTCGTCGCCGCGGTGGGTTGATAGCAGGCGGCGGTGGCGTCCGGCAGATCAGACACATCCACCAGATAAGCGGGGTAAACACCCACAGCATCAGCGGGACATGAATCAGTAAATCGCAGTAGCCACAGGCGAAACCCGGCTCCATCATCATGTCGTGACCTGGCATCGACATGTCGCTGTGATGCGCCATCATCGCTATATCACTGTGATGATGCTCCATCGGCATCTCGTCGCTTATGACTGACAGGCGCGGCTGACTGGCGCGATGCTCTGCCAGATTTTCAGACACCATCGGCGCAACAAACAACAGCAACACGGCCAGGATCGCAATACCGGCTGTGAGTCGTTGTCTGAAGGCAGTTGTATGCATGATTTACATCAGGGTCATGGGTCACAATTGAGGGCGGCAGTGTAACGCGAAGGGGGAAAAAGGGTTAAATAAAGTGGCGATAATCCTGAAAAAATCCGCACAGTTTGAACATATTCACTTTAATTCTGCTGTCATTTAACTTGTTCGTTACTCATGAAATACATAAGACTAACATTACTGCGCAACCAGACGATGGTCGGACGCGCTTATTGTTGTCAACAAAGGATGAAATATGAAAATCGTGATGCTGGATGGGGAAACGTTACCGCTGCCTTTAACCGCACCGCCAGGCTGCAGTGACTGGCAGGTACAGGGTCATACCGCAGAAGACGCCATCGTAACGGCACTGCAGGATGCCACGGTAGCGATCACCAATAAAGTGCCGCTGCGTGCCGCCACGCTAGAGCAACTCCCGTCGCTGCGGTTTATCTGCGTTGCCGCGACCGGCTATGACTGTATCGACATTGAAGCCTGTCGCGCGCGTGGCATCGTGGTAAGCAATGTGCCGGGCTACTCGACACAGAGTGTGTCGGAAGGGGTGATTGCCGCTATTTTTGCCCTGCGTCGTCAGTTACTGGATTACGCTACCAGCACGCGCACGGCGTGGCCTGATGCGCAGCATTTTTGTCTGCACCGCCAGCCGATTCAGGATATAGGCGGCGCGACGCTGGGCATTATTGGCAAAGGCGAGATTGGTCAGGCCACCGGTAAACTGGCGCAGGCGTTGGGCATGAAGGTTCAGTATGCCGATCGCAAAGGCAGCAGATCGCTGCGTGACGGCTATGTCAGTTTTGAACAGGTGCTGGCGACCAGCGATATCCTCTCGCTGCATTGCCCCCTGAGCGAACAGACCCGAGAGCTGATTGACCGCGAGGCGCTGAGTAAAATGAAGCCGCAGGCGCTGTTGATCAACACCGCGCGCGGCGGGCTGATCAACGAGGGGGATCTGGCTGAGGCGCTGCAACAGGGCCGGATTGGGGGGGCAGCGCTCGATGTGCTGAGCAGCGAACCGCCTGCCACCGATAATCCGCTGCTGCAACCTGGTTTGGCTAATCTGCTGCTTACGCCGCACATCGCCTGGGCCAGTCAGAGCGGGGTACATAATCTGCTGCAGGGTATCACCGCCAATCTTATCGCCTTTAGTCAGGGTCAGCCGATCAATGTGGTGAGCTGATTCAGAAAATCGAACGGCCCAGTTTATCGGTCAGACACTCCAGCGCGGCGGTTCCGGCCAGCGAATTGCCCGCGCTATCGAGCCCTGGTGACCAGACCGCGATGCTCATCTCTCCCGGAATGACCGCAATGATCCCGCCTCCAACGCCTGACTTGGCGGGCATGCCGACGCGCCAGGCAAACTCGCCCGCGCCATCATACATGCCGCTGGTGATCATCAGGGCGTTAATCTGCCGCGCCTGGCGAGGGGTAATCATCCGGCTGCCATCCAGTGTCACTCCCTGATTTGCCAGATAGACAAAACTGCGCGCCAGTTCGATACAGTTCATCGATAGCGAGCAGTAATGGAAATAGGTTTGCATTACGCTGGTGACGTCGTTATCAAAATTCCCGAACGATTTCATCAGCCAGGCGATGGCGGCATTGCGCGCGGAATGCTCGAACTCGGAGCGGGCGACATGGCGATCGTAATTGATATCTGGCTGCTGACTTAGCTGACGCACGATCTCCAGCATTCGCTGACGCGGCGCGGTCAGGCGGGTCTCCAGCAGGTCGCAAATTACCAGCGCACCGGCGTTGATAAACGGATTGCGGGGCTTGCCCTGTTCCAGTTCCAGCTGCACCAGCGAATTAAACGGCTGGCCCGACGGCTCCTTGCCGACCCGCTGCCAGATTTCACCGTCGTCATAGCGGGTCAGCGCGACGGTCAGCGACAGCGCTTTGGAGATCGACTGAATCGAAAAACGTGTTTCCGCATCGCCCGCCTGATAGAGCGTGCCGTCACGCAGACAGACGGCAATCCCTAAATGGTCAGCGGCAACGTCCGCCAGCGCCGGAATGTAATTGGCCACTTTTCCCTGCTGGACCAGTGGACGCACCTGGTCCAGCACTTCCTGTAGCAGATCATTACTCAGATCGGACACGCACTCTTCTCCCGTCGATAATTACCGGCCGGGATGATGAGTGTCAGCGGCCAGCGAATCAAGGCTAATTTTCTGCCGTTGTCAGCCATGCCGAAGCGCAGAGTCAGCCGATGGGCTTTGACTGGGCGGCCAGCGGAGCCAGTAGCATCTGCAGCAGGCTCAGGCCGGTCAACAAGGTGAACGGTAAGGTCCAGTTGCCGCTGTAGTCATGCAGCACACCAAAAAACAGCGGCCCGAGCGCCGCCAGTGCATAACCGACGCACTGAGCCATACCCGACAACTGTGAGGCCTGGCGATGATTACTGGCCCGCAGATTAAATAACGACAGACAAAGCACCAGCGACGCGCCCGCGCCGAGTCCGGCCAGCGTCAGCCAGGCCAGCGCCGCCTGCGGCAGTAACAGCAGGCCCAGCATCCCCAGAAAAATGGCGGTGGAGGCAATAAAGGCGGTGAGCCGGGCATCTTTTACCCGCTTCAGCGCCACCATGCAGCCAAGATTGGCGACGATCGCTATCGCCTGATACCAGAACAGCAGCCAGCCCGCAGCAGCCTGACTAAAGCCATTGGCCTGGGCATACAGCGCGAACCAGTCAATCAGGGTATAAAATGCCAGCGACTGCAGCGCCATAAACAGCGCAATCTGCCAGCCTCCGGGCGACCGCCAGGGATGACGATGTGCCACCATTTCTGAGGAGGGCGGCAGGGTAGTGGCGTGACGACGTAACAGCGGCAGCCAGGCAATCAGCGCCACCAGCCCCGGCAGCGCCCAGACTACCAGCGACAGGCGCCAGCCCGCTGGCGATAACTGACTCAGCGGCACTGCCACGCCCGATGCCAGGCTGGCGGTAATCGACATGGTGGCGGCGTAGAGGCCAATATATCTGGCGGTATGGGCGGTGAAGTCGCGCTTTATCAACGGCGGAAGCAGCACATTTGCCGCCGCGATACCGGCACTCAGCAGCAGGGTGCCGCCCCATAATGCCGCTTCGGCAGGCAGCCAGCGCATCAGTGAACCCACAGTAATCAGGCAGAGCGCGCCCCACAAACTGCGTTCCAGCCCGATACGGTTGCCCAGCCAGGCCGCCACCGGCGCCAGCAGGGCAAATAGCATCAGCGGGATAAAGTTAAACAGCCCTGCTTCACCGGCGGTCAGGCCAAACGTCAGGCGGATATCCTGCAACACCGGGCCAACAGCCGTGATCGGGGCACGCAGGTTAGCGGCAGTGAGTAGCAGAACGAACAGAAAAAAAGCGGCGCTGGAAAACCGCGGTTGAGAGGTTGAAACGTGTTTAACTGGGGTCATCAGGATAATCGTCACAGGCAGCAGCGCTGCGGGGGCGTTGATTGACGTTAACGCTTACGCATCAGAAGTGATGTCTGGACGCTACTTTACTGACCGCAATTACCGCTGTAAAGCCTTGTTATCCGTTCATATTTGTGTCGTCACACTTTCACCCCCCTGCCGGTAACGGAGAGAACGAGTCAGGCTGCTGGGGATGGCTTACTGTGTCAGTGAAATTCGGGTTCCGGAAAATGTCCACAATCGTTTTGATTAGGATTGGTACCCGGCGGGCAGGTTTGCTGACGGGTTTCACCGGCAGTCACCGGTGTTTCATTACCCGGTTGGGCACTACAGGCGGTCAGGGCAGTAACTACCATCATCAGGCTGAGAAAACGCATATCCGCTCCTTATTGAGATTATCTTGAGCAAACAAACGTCGGTGGCCAGGTGATATCCGGCCAGAGGCGTATATACCTCAGTGTGGTGGGAAAGCGTAAATTGTCAATTAAAACAGGGCAAACATCAATGCGACCGGGAAACTCATTGGCCAGGTTGCCCCGACTAAAAATGCGCTCAGCAGTTTAATGCTCAGTTTATCTTTAGCGATAAAGAAGGTAATCAGCGTAGCGACCAATGCAACAACGGCATAAAAAATTAGCATACCCTGGTACAGTGTCATTGATATCTCCGCAGCGTCATTAAGGTTTTCGCAGCGCATGATGCGGATTTTTGTGATCCAGATCAAGTCAAACGGCGTTAAAAATCTAAAGAAACTGCACGCTGTGCGCGGTGATAAGTTGAGAGAGGAACGGGCGATTTCAGGCTGAAACCGGGCGGTTAAAAAGCGGTTAAGGCGTTGCCGGCTGCCGTTGACTGACGTGAAAGCGCGCTGGCGAAGCAGAGGTTAAGAAACCGGCCGGCCGGAGCAGGCGGACCGGTTTGCCTGCAGCCCGCAGCGCGTGCTGCAATTACAGGCGTTAGCTCTGCAGATACAACGCCATTACCTCATCGAGATTGGGTTCACGAGGGTTACCGCCGGTACAGACATCATCCAGAGCCGCCTGGGCCAGCGCAGCAATATCCTTATCCTGCAGGCCGACTTCCCGCAGGGATCGCGGAATGCCTACATCCTGGCAGAGCTGTCTGACCGCTTCCACAGCTGCCTGTCGCGCATGATCGAGCGACAGGGTATCCACCTGCTTCACGCCCATCGCATGAGCAATATCGCGATATTTTTCGCCGGTGGCGGGCGCATTCCACGCCATTACCTGCGGCAGTAAAATCGCGTTGGCCACGCCGTGCGGCACGTTATAAAACGCACCCAGTGGATGGGCCATGCCGTGAACCAGCCCCAGTCCGACGTTGGAGAACCCCATGCCCGCCACATATTGGCCCAGCGCCATCTGCTCCACCGCATCGATGTTTCCCGCCACCGCGTCACGCAGCGAGTGGCTGATCATCTCAATCGCCTTGAGGTGCAGCATATCGGTTAACGCCCAGGCACCACGGGTAATGTATCCTTCTATCGCGTGGGTCAGGGCATCAATACCGGTCGCGGCTTTGAGCGAGGCGGGCATACTGGCCATCATTTCGGCATCAATTATTGCCACTTTAGGAATGTCATGCGGATCAACGCAGACGAATTTGCGGCGGTTCTCTTCGTCGGTGATGACGTAGTTAATGGTCACTTCCGCCGCCGTACCGGCAGTGGTCGGAATGGCAATGATTGGCACGCAGGGATGGCGGGTGGGGGTGACGCCTTCAAGGCTGCGCACATCTTCAAACTCAGGATTATTGATAATAATGCCGATCGCTTTGCTGGTGTCCTGCGGTGAACCGCCGCCAATGGCGATCAGATAGTCAGCACCCGATCGTTTAAAACATTCAACCCCTGCCTGCACCACCCGAATGGTAGGGTTCGGGACAACCTCATCATAGAGTGCCCAGTCGAGCTGATGTTGCGCCAGTAAATCTGTCACCCGCTTCTGAGCACCGGCTGCCACCAGTGCTTTATCAGTGACGATCAGCGCTTTACGCATTCCCCGACGCTGAACCTCTTCCGGTAAATGGCGTAACGCACCCGCGCCAAACCAGGCGGTCTCATTCAGAATCATACGTTGAGTCATCAAAACATCCTCTGTTAACAAATGAATATTTACCTTCCGCGTTTAATCAGTGACGTTCTGCGCATAAGCTCTCAGAAAAAGGTAAAGGCATTTGATAAAAATCAATCAATTAACGAGATCTGTATCGACTGGCGGGCAGACGTGCCGCAGACCGCCGGGCGGTATTGCGTGCCGAACAGTCTGATTTCTGCGCTTAGCGGCGTGAATTTCCCCACGTCTTCTTTTGCTGTGTAACACTTCGTCAGGAGCAACTGACACTTTCATAAGAGGAAAAGCCATGACCCGGTTCGTAATGAACAAAAAGGATGACCTTGTTGATAGCGCGTTAGACGGCATGATTTACGCCAGCCCGTGGGGCAATCTGGTGCGGCTGGCGGTCGCGCCTCGCATCCGTATCGTGATGCGTAAAGAGTGGCAGAAACAGCAGGTTGCGCTGATTTCCGGTGGCGGATCGGGGCATGAACCGGCGCACGTCGGGTTTATTGGTAAAGGGATGCTGACGGCCGCGGTGTGCGGCGATCTGTTTGCCTCGCCCAGCGTCGATGCGGTGTATAACGCCATTATCAATCTGACCGGTGACGCGGGCTGCCTGTTGATCGTCAAAAATTACACCGGTGACCGGCTCAATTTTGGTCTGGCGGCGGAGAAAGCGCGCAAAGCGGGCTTTAAGGTCAACATGGTGATTGTGGGTGATGATGTCGCTTTGCCCGATAATCCTCAGCCGCGCGGGGTAGCCGGTACGCTGCTGGTGCATAAAGTGGCGGGTTTTGTCGCGGAACGTGGTGACGATCTGGCGGCAGTGACCGCGGCAGCAGAGTCAGCCAGCCAGGCCATCGCGAGCATGGGTGTGGCGCTATCGAGCTGCCATCTGCCTGATGAACAGAGCGGTCAACGCGTGCCGGAGGGCAGCGTTGAGATGGGGCTGGGTATCCATGGTGAGCCGGGCGTGGACGTGCTGAAAACACAGAACAGCGAGCAAATTGTGCAGCATCTGCTGGAGAAAGTGATGCAGAAGGGCGATCCGCAACAGCCGCGGGCGCTGCTGGTTAATAATCTGGGCAGCATGTCGGCGCTGGAGATGAGTCTGGTCACCCGTGACCTGATTGCTTCGTCACTTAGCCAGCAGGTCAGCTATCTGATTGGACCCGCGCCGCTGATGACGGCGCTGGATATGAAAGGTTTTTCGGTTACCAGCATGACGCTGACACCCCTGTTTGAACAGGCGCTTTGTGCGCCGGTAGAGGTTACGGGTTGGGTGAAGGCGATTAAACTGAGTGAATTACAGCCGGTTAGTGCGGAGCAGCAGGTGACTGAACATACCGCCACGCCTTCGGAAAATCCGGCTGTCGCCCGTATAGTGAACAGCATATGCGAAACCCTGATCGCCAGTGAAAGTGAACTGAACCAGTTGGATGCGCAGGTGGGCGATGGTGACACCGGATCGACCTTCGCTGCCGGTGCGCGCCAGATCCAGCGCGAATGTGCGGATAACCAGCTGCCGCTCAACGCGTTACCTGATCTGCTCGCGGTCACCGGAGAACGGCTGGCCACGGTGATGGGGGGTTCCAGCGGCGTGCTGATGGCCATTTTCTTCACCGCAGCTGCTCAGCAACTGGCTGAAGGCGATGCGTTGCCCGCCGCGCTGCAGCAGGGGCTGGAAAAAATGAAGCAGTATGGCGGCGCGCAACAGGGTGATCGTACCCTGATCGATGCGCTGCAACCGGCGATTGAGGCGATGGTCGCAGGTAAATCGCTGGCGGAGGTGGCCGCAGCAGCGCAGCAGGGCAGCGACGCCACCGCCACCATGGGTAAAGCCAAAGCGGGACGCTCATCCTACCTCAACAGCGATAATCTCAATGGCGTACCCGATCCCGGTGCGGTGGCGGTGGCGCGGGTGTTTGCCGCTCTGAATAAAGGTTAACGCTGACGGCGCGGTTAAGAGAGTAATCGCGCCTGTAAAAAGGCCAGTAACTGACGGTTAACCTCACTGCGCTGACGGTGTTGGGGGTAAACCGCATTCAGCGCCAGCGACGTCGGATGAAACGGTTCCAGCACCGTCACCAGCTCGCCCCGCTGTAACGCCGGACCGACAATGAACTCGGGCAGCAGGACCAGCCCCAAGCCCGCCAGCGCCGCATCCAGTAACACCTCACCGTTGTTGCTGACCAGCGGCCCCTGGACTGCCAGCCATTTAGGTTTGCCGCTGACCTGTAACTCCCAGCCATTCTGACCCTCCCGACCATAGCGCAGGCAGGCGTGTTGCAGCAGTTCTTCCGGCTGTTGTGGCGTGCCGGCCCGGGCCAGATAGGCGGGACTGCCACAAATCACCCGTTTCAGCTCGCCTAACGGACGGGCAATCAGTGTGGAGTCGGCCAGTGCGCCAATGCGGATTGCCATATCAACGCCTTCACCAATCACATCGACATAGCGGTCGGCCAGCTCAATCTGAAATTGCAGTGCCGGATGCTGACTGAGAAACTCCGCGATCAGCGGCGAAAGATGGTTCATGCCGAATGACATCGGCAGATTGATGCGAAAGCTGCCGCGCAGAGTCTGACGCTGTTCCGATACCGCCAGCTCCGCTTCCTGAATGTCATCAAGAATGCGCTGGGCGTGCTGCGCGAACAGCAGACCGGCATCAGTTACTGACAGTTTGCGGGTATTTCGAATCAGCAGGCGTGCGCCAAGCGAGGCTTCCAGCGCGGCCATACGACGGCTCACATACTGCTTTGATAACATTAACTGGTCCGCCGCTGCGGTAAAGTTGCCTGCATGAATGACGGCGATGTAGATCCGGAGGTCTTCGATCTGCATTAATTCTGCTTCCGGGTGACAAGGCTGAGTATTGTCTTGTTTATTATTCAGAAGCGTTAACTTATATCGATTAAATCGCCAAAGGACAACGCGTCGCGCTCCGCATCGCTTATCAGGCTGATTCCGGCATAAAGCCGCTAAATCTTACAAAACCGTTATATTTAAGCAGCAGCAACCGGCAACAACCCGCCAGTCTGCCGCAATTTACCCTGATAAAACCCTGTAAAGGAGTGTCTGGTGAAGAAATTACTCTGTGCAATGATGCTGGCTACGCTGCCTGCGACCACCCTGGCAGCGTCAGTATTTACCTTGCAGTCAAAAGATTTCAGCGATAATGCACTGCTGGATAAAAAGTTTGCCGGTGTGAATAAAAGTAATCCGTCCTGCACGGGCGAAAATATTTCGCCAGAACTTAACTGGTCTGCCGTTCCCGCCGGCACCCGCAGTCTGGCCCTGCTGATGACCGATCCGGTGGGCGCTAAAGGGTTGGGCGTGACGCATATGGTAGCCTATAACATTGCGCCGGATCGCAGCGCCTTTGCTCAGGGCGAACTGACGCAGGGCAAAGGGTATACCGGCGGCAAAAATACCCCTGGCACTCAACATTATTACGGACCCTGTCCACCAGCGGGCAGCGGCCTGCATCATTATAACTTCGTGCTGATTGCGACCGATCTGCCGGCAGGCCAGCTCAAAGCGGGGTTAACCCAGACGGAGCTGCTGAGCCAGCTTAAAGGTCACACGATTGGCGCGGCCAGTACCGTGGGCCGCTTCAGTAACGAGTAATCCTGCGTGAACAGCCTGCCGTAAGGTGAGTGACTTTACGGCAGCAGAGGCGGTTAGTCGCCGCTGAACATTTCGCGGATACGCTGGGCGATGTAAGCGGTATGGGTTTCCAGCGCAAAATGGCCACTCTCCAGCATCTCCACCACCGCCAGCGGATTATCGCGCTGCCAGGCTGCCGCGCCAGGCGGAATAAAGAACGGATCGTGTTTGCCCCAGATCACCAGGGTCGGCAGTTGCTGCTGGCGGAAGAAGGCCTGAAAGGCTGGATAGAGCCGAAGATTGCTGGCGTAATCCAGAAACAGCGCGAGCTGAATCTCTTTATTGCCGGGGCGATCCATTAACAGCGTGTCGAGGGTATAACTCTCCGGCGCGATCTGCTGCGGATCGCTGACGCCATGCAAATACTGCCACTTCACGCCTTCCGGCGTCAGGATGGCGTCGCGGATTACCTCTCCATTTGCTTCGGTCGGATCGTCCCAGTAAGCCCGCACCGGTGCCCAGGCGTCACCCAGCCCCTCCAGATAAGCATTGCCATTTTGAGAGATCAATCCGCTGACGCGCTCGGGATAAGCCAGCGCCAGCCGCAGCCCGGCAGGCGCACCATAATCGAAAACATACATCGCATAGCGCTTAAGCCTTAATGCATCCACAAAGGCGGTCAGCGTCTGACCAAAGGCATCGAAGGTATACGGATAGTTGCGTTCCGCAGGCACCTCAGTAAAGCCGAAACCGGGCAGGTCGGGGGCAATAATGTGGAATTTATCGGCCAGCAGCGGAATTAAATCGCGGAATTGATGAGACGAGGTGGGAAAGCCGTGCAGCAACAGCAGCGCAGGCAGCGCAGGATTGCCCGCTTCACGATAAAAAATATTCACGCCGTCAGCTTGCTGATAGCGGTAGGCGATCGGTACCGGTTGAATCGACATTGGCGCTTCCTGTAACTGTTTAAATTATGTTTAAGGGGTTACTAAAAGTAATTATGCACCCTCTTTGTAACCTGTAAAGTTAATTTTAATGGTTACATGACGCCGCTGTAACTGTTCAAAAGTGTTTTCATCGGTTACATTGGCCGCAGCGGATACTGGCGATACAGGACAAAGAGATGGCGGAGAAGCACACAATTAACCCGCAGGGACCGTGGTTTCTGGCGGATCATCCGGCACTGGATTTCATTAACACGGTAGCCAGGGTCGACGGCCAGCCGCACGATTTCTGGCAAAGCGATCGGGATGTCGAGGCCTGGCTACAGCAGGCAGATCTGGTGACAAACACCACGCCGGTTCAGTACCAGCCAGGTGCATTGTTACAGGCAGCGCGACAGCTCCGGCAGATCATTCGTGACGCGGTACAGCAGCTGAAAGCGGGCGCGGCGGTTGATCCGCAGGCGCTTAACGCTTATCTGCAGGTGGCAGAGAGCCATTTGCAGCTCGATAATGACGGTGAAGGTGGGCTGCAGCTCCGGCGGGTTTATCCGGATCACACGGCGACGCAGCAGCTGGGGCGGGTTGCAGAACAGGCGGCGATGTTACTGACGCAGGAGGATATCAGCCGGCTGCGGGCCTGCGAACATCCGGCCTGTACCCTGTGGTTTTACGATCGCACCAAAGCGCATCGTCGTCGCTGGTGCAGCATGGCGCTGTGCGGCAATCGGGCTAAAGTCGCGCGCTTCAGGCAGTTGAATCCGGCGGGTAAGTAACGGAGGCTGATAAAAAAACACCCTGCAAAGGCAGGGTGTCAGTCAGGTTATTTTGCCGGCGCTGCCGTGGGCTTAGGGCGTTTGCGCAGCTTATCAATCAGGCGCTGCGCTTCGGCTTTGGTAGCCACCGCAGGCGATGAGCCGGTCAGCGGTTGACGGGCGGTTTCATGCACCGTAAGGATAGTGATCAGACCAATCACACCGGCACCCATCATGTAGTAGGCGGGCATCATGTTGTTTTTGGTTGTATCCACCAGCCAGGCGGTGATCAGCGGCGTGGTGCCACCGAATAGCGATACTGACAGGTTAAAACCGATCGCCAGTGCGCTATAGCGAATGTCAGTGGTGAACAGCGCGGGCAGCGTAGAGGGCATGGTACCGCTAAAGCAGGTGTGTAGTACGCCCAGAATCAGCAGCCCGCCAAACACCGCCCACATATTACCGGAACCGATCAGCATAAAGCTGGGAATTGCCAGCAGGATCAGACCCACCGCACCAAAACCAATCACCGGGCGACGACCAATGCGGTCGGTCCAGCGTCCCCACAGCAGCGTCAGCGGCATCATCACAAACATCGCCACCATCACCAGCAGCAGACCGCTCAGTTCGGGCAGACCCAGAACGCCAGTCAGATAGCTCGGCATGTAGGAGGTCAGCATGTAGTTCGAAACGTTAAACAGCAGCACCAGTCCGATACATTTCAGCATCGGCGCGCGGTATTTGCTCAGCATCTGCATCAGCGTCAGACGCGGCTTGCTCTGCTCCAGCGCCTCCTGTTTTTCCATATGCTGCTGGAATGCTGGTGTCTCTTCCAGTTTCAGACGGACATAGAGTCCGAACAGACCCAGCGGCGCGGCGATAAAGAACGGTACGCGCCAGCCCCATGACATCATCGCTTCATTCGACATCAGGGTGGTCATCACCGTCACCAGGCTGGCTCCGAGCAGGTAACCGCCGATGGTGCCAAACTCCAGGAAGCTGCCCATAAAACCACGACGTTTATCGGTTGAGTATTCAGCGATAAAGGTCGCCGCACCACCATATTCACCGCCGGTTGAGAAGCCCTGAATCAGACGCGCCACCAGCAACAGGATCGGGGCCATGATGCCTATCGACGAATAGGCCGGGATCAGCCCGATACAGAAGGTGCCGATCGACATCATGATCATGGTCATCGCCAGCACTTTCTGCCGGCCGATACGGTCGCCGAGCGGGCCAAACACCAGGCCGCCAATCGGACGCACCAGGAAGGCCGCAGCAAAAGTACCAAAAGTGGCGATCAACTGAACCGCGTTATTGGCATCCGGAAAGAAAACTTTGCCGATAATCACGGCGAGATAGCTGTACACGCCGAAATCAAACCACTCCATCGCATTACCCAATGCGGCAGCGCCCACGGCACGCTTCAGCATGTCGTTATCGATCACGGTAATGTCATCAACAGTCAGCTCTTTTTGCTTCCTGTTCCAGAAGTGTTTCTTTGGATGTTCAGACGATAAGTTTCTGGTGTCCATATTCTCCTCAAATGCTTCAAATAAAGGAGTCTTATAGCTTTCGCAGCCGCAAAATAATGTTCAGAAGAAACCGTGGAAATGAAAGCTATAAGAAGCCGAATAATAGTTAAGCGAAGCGGCTGGTAACCGCAGCCGCCAAACCTTAGACCATTATTGTAAGTTATTGCAAGTTTTCGGAGTAAATAACCGCAGTTCCTGACAAATGCAGCAGAGACTGTTTGTTCATCCCTGCTTACGATTATCAATATTTCGTAACTGAATTACAGATTTTATTATCAAAATGGCTGGCGCTGATTATTAATTTTCCGCATCAGATCAGCCAAATAATTTCAGCGCCGCAACGCGATCCAGGGCGCGCATAATTAAATCCGTCTCTGCAGTAAGGCTGATGCGAATATAGTGTTCACCCGCCGGACCGAATCCTTCACCAGGCGCGACCAGCAGGTGCGCCTGCGCCAGTAACAGGGCGGCAAACTGCTTGCCGGTCATGCCGGATGGTGTGGCAAGCCAGAGAAAAAAGGTGCCTTGACGGGACCGCACCGGCCAGCGCAGGTCCGCCAGCTTAGCCAGCACCTGCACCCGTCGCTGATGCCAGCATTCGGTCAGCTGCGCGATCTGTTCAGACGGCAGCCCCAGCGCGGTGATGGCAGCATCCTGCACGGCACCATAGACCGTGCTGTAACTGTGGGTATGCAACTTTTTAAACGCCGCGATGATCGAGGCATTGCCAACGGCAAAGCCGATCCGCCAGCCGGCCATCAGAAAGCTCTTCGACAGAGTATAAATTTCCACTCCCCATGCTTTGGCGTCAGGCTGAGCGAGCAGGCTGATCGGCTGTTCGCCGCGCTGGCTGCCGAGAGTGGCATAGGCAAAGTCGTGCACCAGCGGCACATGGTGCTGACGGGCAAACGCCAGCGCGGCGGCAAACAGCGCGGGCGTCGCCAGTGCGCCGGTCGGGTTATGCGGATAGTTCAGCAACAGCAGCCCGGCACGCGCCGCTATTTGCGCCGGGACGGCCTGGAAGTCAGGCAGGAAATCGTGGCGCGCCTCCAGCGGAATGCCGTAAAATTCCGCATTCGCCTGGCGGGCCGCTGAGCGATAAAGCGGATAGCAGGGATCGCTGGAAATCAGCACCTGGCCTGGGTTGAGCAGCGCCCGCGGCAGGCCGTTAACCGCAATATGCGCTCCCTGAAACACCGCAATTTCGCTGTCAGGATCGAGCGTCACGCCGTACTGCCGCTGATAAAAGTTAGCAATCGCCCGGCGCAGAGCAGGTTTGCCCCAGAAAGAGGGATATTCATGATTTTCAGGCTGCGCCGCGGCTGCCTGCAGGGAAGCAATAATGCCGGGCGGTGTCGGCTGGCGCGGACTGCCCGAAGAGAGATCGATTAACGGCAAATGCGGGTCGTCGAACTGCGCCGCCTGCTTTTCCAACAGACTGAAAAGGTTTTCCTCCAGCCCTGCCACCATGTCCGATGCTGCAAACTCCGCCATAATATCCCCGAAAAGTGTCTGCTAAGCGGCAGAGCATGACACAGCCGGGTTATTCCTTTTTAGCAGAAATAACACTATCGATTGCCATTAAATGAATTTCCGGCAGACAACTATCGTTAGCATAAAAAAGCCAAAGCGACGGGCGGGTTTTAACTATTCCTGATTACAGCGGCTGTGATTAAATCAATTTTTCTCACAATAATGAATAAGGTTTTTTATGCGCATCAGTTTTAAGGGAACGTGGTATTTAATGGTCGCCGCCGCAACGCTCATTTCCACCGCCCATGCTGCGGAAGAAAAAGTGATTCGTATTGGCTTTAATCCCGGCCCCTATAAAGAGCAGTTTGAAAAAGGGGTTGCACCCTGGCTAATTAAGCAGGGATATAAAATCGAATATAAAGATTTCAGCGATGGTATTCAGGTTAATGACGCGGTACACCGTGGCACTATTGACGCCAATATCATGCAGCATCCGGTCTATCTCAAATCGGTTAATGATCGACTCGGTATCGATAATGTCGGCATTGTTCAGGTGCCGACACCGCCGATGGGGCTTTATTCGGAGCGCGTCAGACAACTGCCTACGCCAGCGCCGGGTACAACGGTTTCGGTACCGAATCAGCCCTCCAACGAATATCGCGCCGCGCTACTGTTACAGAGCATCGGCTGGCTGAAGATCAATCCTGACAGTGACGCAGCGACATTTTCACAGAAAAACATCAGCGAAAACCCGTACAAAATCGTGCTGAAAGAGATGGATAACGCGCAGCAGGTGCGGGCGTTGCCGGACGTCGATTTTGGCGTGATTCAGGGCAATTTCGCGGTATCAAGCGGCATGAAACTAAGTTCAGCGCTGAAGCTGGAAGCACCGACCAGCCAGTTTATTAACGTGGTTACCGTCGCCGGAAAAAATAAACAGGCGGCGTTTGCCCGCGATATTATTGCCGGCTATCACTCAGCGGAATTCAGACAGTATATCGTCAGCGATCCGCAATATAGCGGCTATCTGCTGCCAGATTATTTCAAATGAGCCAGCCAACTATCGTCTTTCGCCAGGTGAGTAAAACCTTCTCGCGTAATGGCGTTGAGGTTAAGGCGCTGGATAACGTTAACCTGACCATTAATCAGGGCGATATTTTCGGCGTCATCGGCACCAGCGGGGCCGGAAAAAGTACTCTGCTGCGGCTGATCAATCATCTGGAAACGCCGACGGCGGGCACGGTTGAGGTGCAGGGCGAAGCGTTACAGGGCGTCAGCAAAGCGCGCCTGAATCAGGTCAAAAAGCAAATCGGCATGATTTTCCAGCACTTCAATTTACTGAATGCCCGGACGGTTTTTCATAACGTGGCGATCCCGCTGATTTTACAGGGGCGGGATAAGGCTTTTATTACCGCACGGGTTGAAGAGCTGCTGGCGTTCGTCAACCTGAGCGACAAGGCCCACAGTTATCCGGATGAACTCTCCGGCGGCCAGAAACAGCGCGTCGGGATTGCCCGGGCGCTGGCAACCAACCCCGCTATTCTGCTGTGTGACGAGGCGACGTCGGCGCTGGACCCACAAACCACGGTGCAGATTTTGTTGCTGCTGCAGGAGATTAACCAGCGCTACGGCATCACCATCGTTCTGATCACGCATGAGATGTCGGTGGTGCAAAAAATCTGCAACAAAGTGGCGGTGATGGCGCAAGGCCGGATTGCTGAACAGGGTGACGTGCTGGCATTGTTTGCCGATCCGCAGCAGTCGGTCAGCGCCAGTTTCGTGCAGTCGGTGATCCACGATCGGCTGCCACAGCAGACGATGGCGCTGCTGAGCCAGCAGCCGAACCTGCAGTCACTGCGGCTGGAATTCGTCGGCAGCACTGCTCAGCAGCCGATTATCCATCATCTGATCCGCAATTTTGCCGTCGAGGTCAATATCCTGTTCGCCAATATGTCGGAAGTGCAGCGCACCATTCTTGGCTTCATGATCGTTCAGCTCAGCGGGGAGCCGTCACAGATCGCGGCGGCAAAGGATTTTCTGACGGCAACAGGAGTGAAAATCAGTCATGTCTGATCTGTTTGATACTGCGGTTACCGGCGACCAGTTTTTAATCGCCTTGCAGGACACGCTGGTGATGGTGAGCGTATCGCTGGGGTTTGGTTCGTTGCTTGGCCTGCCGCTGGGCGTGATTCTGGTGATTTGCCGTCCTGGCGGCATCATGCCGAACCGGCTGGTGCATCAAATCCTCAATCCGGTGGTGAACATTATCCGTTCGCTGCCGTTTATTATTCTGCTGATTACTATTCTGCCGCTGACCCGCCTGCTGGTGAACACCACTATCGGCACCGCCGGTGCCATCGTCCCGCTGGTGATTTTTATTGCACCCTACATTTCCCGGCTGGTAGAGAGTGCGCTGCTGGAGGTCGATGAGGGCATTCTTGAATCCGCCAATGCCATGGGGGCCACGACGTTTCAGACCATCTGGTACTTCATGCTACCGGAAGCCGCCTCGTCGCTGGTTCTCGCCCTGACCACGGCCACCATTGGCTTGCTGGGTGCGACCGCTATGGCCGGCACGGTAGGCGGCGGCGGGATAGGGGATCTGGCGATCACCTACGGCTACCAGCGTTTTGATGCCTTTGCCACCCTCACCACCGCGCTGGTGCTGATCGTCATCGTTCAGCTGTTACAAACCCTGGGGACGCGCCTGTCGCGTCGTATTCGCCGCGAGTAGCCAATGAAAAACAGTGATTTAGCCGTAATGCACTGGGGGACTTATCACGTCACCACCAAAGAGGGGCGGCTGACAGCGGTAACGCCGGTGGCGTGGGATCGTAATCCTTCTCTGATTGGTCAGTCGCTGCCGGACGCGATACACAGTGACACGCGGGTGAAGTATCCGGCGGTGCGGCTGGGTTACCTGCAGGGTAAGCTCGCATCGCGCCAGTCACGCGGCAAAGAGCCGTTTGTTGAGGTGAGCTGGGAACATGCGTTACAGCTGGTGGCGGATGAGCTGGCGCGGGTGCGGCGGCAGCACGGCACTCAGGCCATTTATGCCGGCTCTTACGGCTGGTCGAGTGCCGGACGCTTTCACCATGCGCAGAGTCAGCTGCACCGCTTCTTCAACGGTTTTGGCGGCTATACCGGTAGCACCAACACCTACAGTATTGCCGCCGGTGAACGCACCTTACCGCATATCCTCGGCGATCTCGACACGTTGCAGCGTCAGCACACCCACTGGCCGGTACTGGCGCAGCATTGCGAGCTGTTTGTCGCGATCGGTGGCTTGCCACTCCGCAATGCGCAGGTCAATGGCGGCGGGGCCAGCGATCATGCACTGGCGCACTGGCTGACGACGCTGCGCCAGAACGGCACCCGCTTTATTAATGTCAGCCCGGTCAGAAACGATCTGTCGGCGGTGCCGGATGCGGAATGGCTGGCGATTCAGCCCGGCGCCGATACCGCGCTGCTGCTGGCAATCGGTCAGGTGCTGATTGCGGAATCCCGCTACGACGCCGACTTTGTGGCCCGCTACACGGTGGGGTTCGATGAATATGCCGCTTATCTGACCGGTGAGCGGGACGGCGTGGTGAAAACTCCGGAATGGGCCGCGCCGCTGACCGGATTAGCGGCGGCGCAGATCCGCCAGCTGGCGCGGCAGATGGCGGAAAGCAAAACTATGGTCAATATTGCCTGGTCGGTGCAGCGTGCGCGGCAGGGCGAACAGGCGTTCTGGGCGGCGGTTGCCACCACGGCGCTGCTGGGCCAGATTGGCACGCCGGGTGGCGGGCTGGGTTTTGGCTATGCCTCGACCAATCTGGCGGGCGCTGCCCGGCGTCAGTTTTCCGGTCCCCGATTGCCTGCCGGTCACAACCCGGTGCAGCAAAACATTCCGGTGGCGCGTATTGCTGACATGCTGCTGAACCCTGGCGGCAGCTATGCGTTTGATGGCCAGCAGCGGACTTACCCTGATATCCGGCTGGTCTACTGGGCGGGCGGCAACGTTTTCCATCATCATCAGGACCTCAACAAGCTGATCCGCGCCTGGCAGCAGCCGGATACCATTATCGTGCATGAGCAGTTCTGGACTGCCCAGGCGAAGTTTGCCGATATCGTGCTGCCCGCCAGCACCTCGCTTGAGCGCGAAGATATCGGCAGCGCCAGCAATGATGGTTTTATGATCGCCATGCCGCAGCATCTGCCGCCGTTTGCCGGATCGCAGTCTGACTATGCGATTTTTGCTGCACTGGCAGAACGGCTTGGCTTCGCTGAGCGCTTCACTGAAGGACGTGATGTACGCCAGTGGTTAGCGGCAATCTACGATGCATCACGCCCACGCGCCGCGGAGCAGGGCATTGTGCTGCCCGACTTCGATACGTTCCGGGCCGCCGGCAAGCTGGAATATCCGCTGCCCGATACGCCACAGATCCTGTTGCAGGCGTTTCGTGACGATCCTGATGCCGCCCCGCTGACCACGCCTTCTGGGCGGATTGAGCTGTTTTCGCAGACGGTCGCCGGTTTTGGCTACGCCGAAGCGCCAGGATTTGCCTGGTGGGACCCGGACGAATATCAGGCGCAGCAGCAGGAGAAGCAGCAGTGGCCGTTGCATCTGCTCTCCAGCCAGCCGAGTACCCGGCTGCACAGTCAGTACGATCACGGGCGTATCAGCCAGCAAACCAAAATTGCCGGACGCGAGCCGCTCTGGATGCACCCGGATGACGCGGTACCGCGCGGCATCAGCGAAAACAGCATTGTGAAGGTGTTTAATGGGCGCGGGGCGGTGCTGGCGGGTGTTCATCTGACGCAGGATATCCGGCCTGGCGTGGTACAGATGTCGACCGGCGCCTGGTATGACCCGCTGGATCAGGATGGCGACCTGCCGTTGGATAAACACGGTAATCCTAACGTGCTGACCCGCGATTGCGGCAGCTCGCGACTGGGGCAGGGATGCAGCGCCCAGACCTGCTTTGTCGATATCGTGCGCTATGACGCGCCGCTACCCGCTATCACCGCCTGGCAGCCGCCGGAATTTGTCCGGTGGCCCGCTGAATAAGCACTGAATAATGAGGCGGTTAAGAATAATCTCGTTATTCCCGCCGTCTGAATATCGATTGCAGGATTAGTTGGTAGTTAAACACCCGGTGAACTGGCAAGGTTAATTCATTCCATGCCAACAGGGTGTCAATAATGAGTGAGTTAACGTCATCATCATTACCGATCATTGATTTCGCGTTATTGTCCGGTAATAAACAACAGCAGCAGCAGTGCCTTGAAAAATTAGGCCAGGCAGCGCGCGATGTCGGTTTCTTTTATTTAATTAATCACGGCATTGATACTGATTTATTAAATGCGGTTCAGCGCGTCTCCCGGGATTTTTTTGCTTTACCCGAGCAGGATAAATTATCGGTCAGAATGGCCAATTCGCCCCATTTCCGCGGCTATAACCTTGCCGGTGTTGAAATTACCCGCAGCCAGCCTGATTTCCGTGAACAGTTTGATATTGGCGCTGAACGCGAGGCGCTGCCGGTCACCGCTGAATCTCCCGCCTGGCAGCAGATGCAGGGTCCGAACCAGTGGCCCGCCGCGCTGCCTGAGCTGCAAACGGTGGTGACCCGCTGGCAGCAGGAGATGACCTCGGTGGCGCTGGAGCTGCTGCGGGCCTTTGCCGAGGCGCTGGACCTGCCGCGTCACGCCTTCGACAATCTGTATGGCGACTACCCCAACGAACACATCAAGCTGATCCGCTACCCGGGTCGTACCGACAGCGAATCGCGTCAGGGCGTGGGTGCGCATAAAGACTCCGGCTTTCTGACGCTGCTGCTGCAGGACGATCAGCCAGGCTTGCAGGTGGAAGTTACGCCTGACCACTGGGTTGACGCATCGCCGCTGCCCGGCGCTTTTGTGGTGAATATCGGCGAACTGCTGGAGCTGGCGACCAACGGCTACCTGCGCGCCACCGTGCATCGGGTGGTGTCGCCTCAGCAGGCCAGTGAACGGCTCTCTATCGCCTTCTTCCTGGGGGCGCAGCTGGATGCCGTGGTGCCGATCTATCAGTTGCCGCCCTCGCTGGCCCGGCTGGCGCAGGGACCGAGCAGCGATCCGCTTAATCCGCTGTTACGTGAAGTGGGCTGGAACTACCTTAAAGGCCGGTTACGTTCCCATCCGGAAGTCGCCCAGCGTTTCTACCCTGAACAAGCTCAACACTGATAATAAGAGATAAATGATGATTAAAAAGCGCGTCTTAGCCCTTGCCGGGCTCACTTTGCTGATTGCTCAGAGTTTGCAGGCAGCGCCATTACGTGTCGCAGCCGATCCAGTGCCACACGCGGAAATTCTGGAATATGTCAAAACCCTCGATCCGACACTCGATTTTAAAATCGTCGAGCTGAGCGGCGGCGTGAATGCCAACGAGCTGCTGGCATCAGGTGATGTCGACGCCAACTATTTCCAGCATCTGCCTTATCTGAAAGATCAGGAAAAAGCGCTGGGGAAAACCTTCACGGTGGCGGCCAGTGTGCACATTGAGCCACTGGGCATTTACTCTCATAAAGTGAAAAGCCTGTCGGCCCTGCCGCAGGGTGCCAGCATCGCGGTGCCGAACAACTCCACCAACCTGAGTCGGGCGCTGTGGCTGTTGCAGGACAAAGGGCTGATTAAACTTGGCGCCCAGGGCGAAGCGGGGTCAACGCTGGTGACGCCAAAAGATATCAGCGACAACCCGAAACAGATCAAAATCATTGAGATTGAGTCACCGCAGTTGCCACGGGCGCTGGATGATGTGGATGCGGCGGTGATCAATGGCAACTACGCGCTGGAGGCGGGGCTGACGCCAGCGAAAGATGCGCTGGGACTGGAGTCAGCGAATCACAATCCGTATGCCAACCTGCTGGTTACCACGCCCGGGCTGGCTAAAGATCCGCGTATTCTGCAGCTGGCGAAAGATCTGCGCTCGCCGCAGGTGGCCGACTTTATCCGCAAAAATTATCACGGCTCGGTGATCCCGGTAGCGGACCCGCAGCATGATTAAACTTTCACATCTCAGCAAACACTATCCCGGCGCGGCAACCCCCGCCCTGGATGACCTGTCGCTGACCATCGAAGAGGGGACAATTTTTGGCATTTTAGGCCGCAGCGGCGCCGGGAAAAGTACCCTGCTGCGTTGCCTGAACCGGCTTGAGACTCCGTCCAGTGGCAAGATTGAGATTGATGGAGCGGACATTGCCGCCATGAGCCTGGCGCAGTTGCGCCAGCAGCGGCAGCAGATGGGGATGATCTTTCAGCACTTCAATTTGCTGCACTCGCGCAATGTGCATGACAACATCGACCTGCCACTGGAGATCGCTGGCGTACCGCCCGCCGCACGGCGTCAGCGGGTCAGCGAACTGCTGCAACTGGTTGGGCTGACCCATTTTGCAGCGGCGTGGCCGTCGCAGCTCTCCGGCGGGCAGAAACAGCGGGTCGGTATCGCCCGCGCGCTGGCGGCCAGGCCGCGTTATTTGCTGTGTGATGAAGCAACCAGCGCGCTTGACCCTGAAACCACCGCATCGATTCTGGATTTACTGGCGGATATTCAGCAGCAGCTGAATATTACCATCGTGCTCATCACTCATGAGATGACGGTGGTGAAACGGATCTGCGACGGTGCCGCACTGCTTGAACAGGGTCGGCTGGTTGAGAGCGGGTCACTAAGTCAGATCATGGCACGTGAAGAGGGGCGTTTGCGGCAGCTTTTGCTGAAAGACGGCGAAGCGGACCGGGCCTTTATCGAAAAATATCAGCGAGGAGCCCTGACACGATGCGTAGCCTGACCAGCGAACGTTTTCAGCAACTGCTGCTGAACGCCACCGGAGAAACGCTTTACATGGTGCTGCTGGCGGCGCTGTTTACCGTGGCGATCGGTTTGCCGGTTGGCATCTTACTGTTTCTGACCCGCCCGCAGGGCATTCTGCCTAACCGGGGAGTGTCATGGCTGCTGAATGCGCTGGTGAATACGGGCCGGGCGCTGCCGTTTGTGGTGCTGCTGATCGCGCTGATTCCGTTTACCCGCTTGCTGGTGGGCACCACGCTGGGCAGTACCGCCGCGATCGTGCCGATCACTCTGGGCGCTTTTCCTTTTTTTGCCCGCATCGTCGAGAACGCGCTGGATGAGGTGGATCGCGGACGGATAGAAGCAGTGGTGTCGATGGGCGGCACCCTGTGGCATATCGTCAGCCGCGTCCTGTTACCGGAAGCGTTACCGGCGCTGGTGGCGGGTATTACCCTGACCATTGTGATGCTGATTGGCTTCTCAGCGATGGCCGGTGTAGTCGGCGGAGGGGGATTGGGCGATCTGGCGATCCGTTACGGTTATCAGCGTTTTGATAACCAGATTATGGCGGCCACCATCGTGGTGCTGCTGGCGCTGGTGATGCTGATTCAAAAACTGGGCGATCGGCTGGTCCGTTCGCTGGCCTATCGTCGCTAAGGGGCGCTGATGTTTCGTGTGATGTCGCCGAAAGGCTATCTGCAACGTCCCGGCCTGCGGGCGGAGGTGGGTGAACTCATCCGGCCGCTGGCCACGCATATTCATATCCTGACCTCGCCGCGCGCCTGGCAAGCGGTCAATCCGCAACTCAGTATCAGTCTGGAGCAGGCCGGCATACGCTGGCAGCTCGATTATTTGCCCGGTGAATGCACCGATGCGGCGATTGCCGATCTCCAGCAACAGGTGCAGACGCATGGCGCATCGCTGATTCTGGCGATCGGCGGCGGCCGGGTGCTGGACTGCGCCAAAGCGATCAATGATGCGCTGCCGCAGGTACGGCTGGTTAACATGGCGACGGTGGCAGCGACCTGCGCGGCCTGGTCACCGCTGGCGATTATCTACAATCAACAGGGCGGTCATTTGCGCAGCCAGCCGCTCAGTTGTATGCCGGAGTGGATTCTGGTGGATAGCGAGGTGATTGCCAACAGCGATGTACGCTATCTGCGCGCCGGCATGGTAGATGCGCTCGCGAAATGGATTGAGTTTGAACCCTATCAGCGGCAGACGCCGCACCGGCTGGCGCTGGATTTGAAAGTCAACGCCGCCAGGCAGGCACTGGAATGGTGTGAACGCTGGGGCGAAGCGGCCGTAGCGGCCAACATCGCGCAGCAGGTGACCCCCGCGCTGGAAAAAATTATCGAAGCCAATATTGTGCTGGCCGGACTGGCGAACAGCATTCAGGACAGCATGGCGACCCCCGGCTTTGCGCATGTGATTCACGACCGGCTGACGCATCAGCCTGAACTCCATCACTGGCTGCACGGTGAAAAGGTGGGCTTCAGCCTGCTGGTGCATTCTTTGATCGAGCAGGATAACGGTCAGGTGGAGCCGACACTGTTATCACTGCTGCGGCGTTTCTACAGTCCGCTGACGCTGCCCGCCACTCTTCCTGATGCAGCGCTGCGGCAGATCGCCCAGGATATTCATTTCCCCGCCGCCAGCCTGGCGGATCTGCCCTTTACTATTGACTCACACCAGCTTGAACAGGCGCTACGGGCGACCGCGGCGTTTAAACCGTCAATGCGGTCTGCGCCACCGGTGTAAAACAGTGCTTGCTAACCTACTAACCGTAACCTACCTTTAGTAACTTACCGGTAACTCAAGGCAGGTGACGACGATGCACGCATTAATAGTGACAGCCCATCCCGATCGGGATGCTCATACTCACCGCGTTGCAGACCAACTGCAGCAGGGGATAACCGCCACAGGTCACCATACGGTTGAACGGGCAGACCTGGCAGCAGAAGGATTTGATCCGCGTTTCAATCCCGGTGATGTCGCACAGTTCAAAGGGCTGGCTGCTTCGCCGCCTGATGTGCTGGCAGAACAGCAACGCGTAGATCGCGCCGATGCGCTGGTGCTGGTCTATCCGGTCTACTGGTGGTCCTTTCCGGCGCAACTGAAAGGCTGGATTGATCGGGTCTTCACCCAGGGCTGGGCTTATCAGGAGCAGGACGGGCGGATAGTGAAACGTCTCGGCCATCTTCCTGTTCATCTGATTGCATTGGGGGCTGCCGATACCCGAACCTACCTGCGGCACGGCTACTTCGCCAGCATGCGGAATCAGATTGATCATGGCATCTTTGATTACTGTGGCGCGCCGGTGGTGACCAGCGAACTGTTGCTGACCGGCGATGAGGGCTATCCTGAGTCGCACTTTCAGCAGGCCCAGCAGTTGGGTCAGCGTTTGTTTGCCGATCGGAGACCTTATGATCAGTGAAAAGTCCGCCAGGCCGCGTCTGTCGCGTGAAGCCCGACGCAGACAGTTGTTAGACGTTGCATGGCAGTTGATGCAGGCCGAAGGCAGTGAGGCTTTGACGCTGGCCCGGGTTGGCGAAGCCGCGGGAGTCAGTAAGCCGGTAGTGTACGACCACTTCATCACCCGACATGGTCTGCTGGCGGCGCTCTATGCCGACTTTGATCGCCGCCAGACTGACCTGATGGAGGCGGCCATGCGTGCCGCGCCCGTACTGCTACAACAGAAAGCGGAGGTGCTCGCCGCCTGTTATGTGGATTGCGTGATGACGGAGGGGCGTGAGATCCCTGAATTGCTTTCAGCGCTCAGCACCTCGCCTGAACTTGCCGCCGTTAAACGCCATTATCAGCTCGACTTTATCGCCCGCTGTCAGCACTGGTTTGCGCCTTTTAGTGGCGAAAACGGGATTGCTGAGGCCGGGATGTGGGGGATGCTGGGGGCCGCAGATGCGATAGCCGGTGCGGTGGTGCGCGGCGATATCAGTCAGGCAGAAGGTCAGCAGACGTTAACCGCGATAATCCTGGCGCTGGTAACCGGTAGCCGGGCGCTGACAGCATAAAAATGGCGGCCCGCAGGCCGCCGAATCCTCAACCACAACAGATGTTGTGTAAGCAGTGGCAACGTACAATGATGATTGTTTACCCCTTCACGCCGCCAGCGGTTAAACCGCTGACCAGCCAGCGCTGCGCCAGCAGGAACACCAGCGTGATCGGAATGGCGGAGAGCACCGCAGCCGCGGCAAAATCGCCCCACAGATAGTTTTGCGGATTCAGGTATTGCTGCATCCCCACCGCCAGGGTGTAACTGTTAACATCACGCAGCAGCAGCGACGCGACCGGTACCTCAGTGACCGCCGCAATAAACGCCAGAATAAACACCACCGCCAGAATCGGCACTGACAGCGGCAGCAGCACCAGCCGGAACGCCTGCCAGGGCGTAGCACCGTCCAGCGCGGCGGCTTCTTCCAGCGAACCGTCGATGGTTTCGAAATAGCCCTTGATGGTCCAGACATGCAGAGCGATGCCGCCCAGATAGGCGAAGATCACCCCACCATGCGTGTTTAGTCCGATAAAGGGCAGATACTGGCCTAGCCGATCAAACAAGGCATACAGCGCCACCAGCGACAGTACCGCCGGGAACATCTGGAAAATCAGCATCCCTTTCAGCAGGCTGGCTCGACCGGCGAAGCGCATACGTGCAAACGCATAGGCGCAGGTGGTGGAGAGCGCCACAATGCCCAGCGCACTGATGGCGGCAATCTTGACCGAGTTCCACAACCACAGCAGCACCGGGAAAGGCGGCGGCGTAATCCGTCCATCCGCGTGTTCAACGCTGAAGCCCAGCGCCAGCCGCCAGTGCTCCCAGGAGATCTGCTCCGGGATCAGGCTGCCGGTGGCGAAGTTGCCGGCACGCAGCGAAATAGCGATCACCATCAGCAGTGGAAACAGGATTGCGGCAATAAATAACAGCAGCAGCAGGTGCGTCATCAGCAGACGCAGCCGTTGCGATTTAGGTTGTACCATAGCCATAACAACTCCTTAGAACCTGGTCCATCAGGCTATTTTATTTGTCAGTCTGAACCTGGGCAGTGCTCATCATCCTCACGTACCAGGTGTACGCCTGCTTGTTCCGCGCTGTCCGTCTCCAGACGGCCTGCAACAATGACGCCAGTTGGGCCAGACTCTTAGTCGAATTTCATTCGCGACGCTTTGAGGTTAATCACCGCCAGCGCACCCACTAGCAGGAAGATCAGGGTAGCGATCGCCGCCGCCAGTCCAAAGTCCTGTCCGCCGCCGCCTTCAAAGGCGATGCGCCAGGTGTAGTTGACCAGCAAATCGGTATAGCCCGCTGGGGTGGTGGTCCCGATGCGATCCGGTCCGCCGTTGGTCAGCAACTGCACCAGCACAAAGTTATTAAAGTTAAAGGCGAAGCTGGCGATCATCAGCGGCATCAACGGCTTGAGCAGCAGCGGCAATGTAATCAGGAAGAAGTTCTGCAACGGCCCGGCACCGTCCATCGCCGAAGCTTCATAGAGATCGTCAGGAATCGCTTTCAGCAGCCCCATGCAGAGAATCATCATGTAGGGATAACCGAGCCAGGTGTTAACGATAATCAGCATGGTGCGCGCCAGCGTCGGATCGCTGAACCAGGCCGGTTTCACGCCAAACAGTGCGCTGAGCATCACGTTGATCTCGCCAAAGCTCTGGTTGAACAGTCCCTTAAAGATCAGGATCGAGATAAACGCCGGCACCGCATAAGGCAGGATCAGCATCACCCGATAAACCGCTTTGCCGCGCAGCGCCTCCCACTGCACCAGACAGGCCAGCACCATGCCGACCGCCACGGTCAGCACCACAGTGATCAACGAGAACAACAGCGTCCAGCCAAAGATCGCCAGGAACGGCTTCTGAATGCCCTCATCGGTAAAGACCCGCAGGAAATTCTTCCAGCCGGTATTGACGGTGAAGCCAGGGCTCAATGTTTCATTCGCCCAGCTGCCGTCGGCGTTAATCGCCTGATAGAAACCGGTTTGCGGGTTAGCGCGATAATGCACGCCGCTCTGTTGATTGGTCAGTTCATCCTGCGCGCCAACCTGATACAGCGGCTGAGTACCGGAGAACTGGCGCAGCGAGCTCATGCGTAACTGGCGGCCATCCGGCAGCACCGCACTGATCTGGCTCAGCGCCTGGCGATTGCCGGTGATCACCCTCAGCGTGGCGCGATCGCCAGCCGGTTGCGCGGCGGGCTGCATTTTCAGCTGTTGTTCGTCACCAAAGCGAAACGGCGGAGAAACATAATGCTGTTCGCCTTCGCTCAGCACCAGCTGCCAGCGGTCGCCCGCCGGATAAAGCGAGAAATTAACCGCTTCGCCCGACTGAAAAGAACGGCTCATCAGCACCTGTTGTGCCCGTTCAAAGGTAAGCTGGTTAGTGCTGCTGTAGTTGGTGAAGGCGATAGCGATGGTACAGGCGAGGGGAAATAGCACAAACAGCGCCATTCCCGCCACGCCGGGATAGACATAGCGCCAGGCGTAGGCGCGACGATTAGCGTAAATCCACAGGCCGAGCGCACTGAGAATCAGCGTTAGCAGCGCAAACAGATACTCGCCCTGTGCGTACATCAGCACCAGCAGATAGCCGACCAGCAGACAGCAGATCCCGATGAGAACGCTTTTAATCAACAGACCCGGCGTTTTCGGTTTTCCTGACATGATGCGGTTTTCCTTAACGGTCACTCAAGCCGGGTTGCCCCGGCTATAAAGGGAGGATTACTTTTTCAGGCGCGCCTGTGCATCTTTCAGTGCGGCGTCCACGCTCTGACGACCACCCAGCGCATTCAGGGTAGCGGTGCGCATCGCGTACCAGAACGCGGCCATTTGCGGAACGTTCGGCATGATATCGCCGTGGCGGGCGTTGCTCATGGTGGCGGCAATGCGGGAATCTTTTTCCAGCGTCTGCTGGAATGATTTCAGCGCCACGGCACCCAGCGGCTTGTCCTTGTTAACCGCATCCAGTCCGGCATCGGTCAGCAGGTAGTTTTCCAGGAACTCTTTTGCCAGCTCTTTGTTAGGGCTGGCGGCGTTGATCCCGGCACTCAGCACTCCGACAAAGGCTTTCGACGGTTTACCGTTCAGGGTCGGTAACTCAGCTACGCCATAGTCGATGCCGCTTTTATCGATGTTGCTCCACGCCCAGGGACCGTTAATGGTCATGGCGGTTTCCCCTTTATTGAAGGCGGCTTCAGCAATCGAATAGTCGGTGTCGGCATTCAGGGTTTTGGCTTTAACCTGATCGACCAGGAACTGCATACCCGCTTTGGCACCGGCATTATCCACGCCGACATCTTTCACGTCATAGCGTCCGTCATTCAGCTTAAAGGCATAAGCGCCACCGGCGGCCAGCAGCGGCCAGGTGAAGTAAGGTTCCTGCAGGTTAAACATGATGGCGCTTTTGCCTTTGGCGCGCAGTTGCTTGTCGAGCCCGGCAATCTCTTCCCAGGTTTTCGGTGGTTGTGGCAGCAGCTTTTTGTTGTAAATCAGCGACAGGGATTCAACCGAAATCGGATAACCGATCAGCTTGCCGTCGAAGCGCACCGCATCCCAGGTGAAAGGGAAGATTTTTTGCTGGAAGCTGGCATCCGGGCTGATCTCAGCCAGCAGGCCGGATTGGGCGTAGCCGCCAAAGCGGTCATGCGCCCAGAAGATGATATCCGGGCCATCGCCGGTTGCGGCAACCTGCGGATATTTTTCTTCCATCTTGTCAGGATGCTCCACCGTCACTTTAATGCCGGTCTCCTGTTCAAACTTCTTACCGACCTCGGCAAGGCCGTTATAGCCCTTGTCGCCGTTGATCCAGATGACCAACTTGCCTTCCTCAATTTTCGCCACTGCGGATGCTGAAAACAGCACGGCAGAGAGGGCAGAGAGGGCCAGAATTCGTGCACTGGTTTTCATCGTCATAAGTCCATCCTGTTTGCGGAAGCGGTGATTACTCTACCGGCAACATTGTGCGCATCCGTTACCGCTTCTCATCCTCCTTCGCTCTACGCCCTGTGGCTGAGGGGTGTGATCGCGCTGGCAAAAAGTGGGCGAACTGGCCGGATACGGTCTAAAAAAACCGGCAGGTCTGCGTTAGCGATCACAAAAAACAGCCGCCCGCCGCCCGCCGCCGCGTCAGCCCCGCTTTCTCCTCCTCCCGTCTCCTCCCCCAGCAGGTTGCGCTGCGGTGGAGGATGTTAGCCCCACCATCGTTGCGCATAGTAAGCCCCGGAACCCGTCTGCCGAGAGCAGACACGAATGAGCAGCTAAGAGGGAAGGGATCATGGCGAGCGTTGTGCTACGCAATGTCACAAAAGCCTGGGGCGATACGGTGGTATCGAAAGATATCGATCTCACTATTCGTGAAGGGGAATTTGTCGTTTTTGTTGGCCCATCAGGCTGTGGAAAATCAACACTGCTGCGCATGATTGCCGGACTGGAAACCATCACCAGTGGGGAGCTGCTGATTGGTGACCGCCGCATGAATGAGGTGCCGCCCGCCGAGCGCGGTATCGGCATGGTGTTTCAATCCTATGCGCTCTATCCGCACCTGTCGGTAGCGGAAAACATGTCTTTTGGCCTGAAGCTGGCCGGGGTAAAAAAAGCCGAAATTCATCAGCGGGTGAATCAGGTGGCGGAGATTCTGCAACTGGCGCATCTGCTGGACCGTCGTCCCAAAGCGCTATCCGGCGGGCAGCGTCAGCGCGTGGCAATTGGCCGGACGCTGGTGGCGGAACCGCGGGTTTTCCTGCTGGATGAACCGCTCTCAAACCTCGATGCGGCGCTGCGTGTCCAGATGCGGATTGAGATCTCCCGTCTGCATAAACGCCTGAAACGCACCATGATTTACGTCACGCACGATCAGATCGAAGCGATGACGCTGGCCGATAAGATTGTGGTGCTCGATGCCGGGCATATCGCGCAGGTGGGTAAGCCACTGGAGCTCTACCACTATCCCGCCAATCGCTTCGTTGCCGGCTTTATCGGCTCACCGAAAATGAATTTTCTGCCGGTCAAAGTGACCGCTACCGCCATCGATCAGGTGCAGGTCCGGCTGCCCAATCAGCAGCTGGTCTGGCTGCCGGTCGACAGCGCAGGCGTGCAGATCGGCAGCAACATGTCACTGGGCATCCGCCCTGAACATCTGCTCTCCAGCGATATCGCTGACGTCACCCTTGAGGGTGAAGTGCAGGTGGTGGAGCAACTGGGACACGAAACCCAGATCCACATCCAGATTCCCGCCATTCGTCAAAACCTGGTCTACCGCCAGGAGGACGTCGTGCTGGTAAAAGAGGGCGCCATCCTCGGTATCGGCCTGCCGCCCGAGCGTTGTCACCTGTTCCGTGAGGACGGGAGCGCCTGTCGCAGGCTGTATCAGGAGCCGGGTGTATAGCCCTGCCAAAACAATAAAAGCAATGACCTCAGGAGATAGAAAATGTTAACTCTGCGCAAACTTCCCCTCGCCGTTGCCGTCGCGGTGGGAACCCTCTCCGCCCCGACGATGGCGGT
>Ga0308167_1000670_pt1 | contig 54364 bp, 56 predicted proteins | sample PhyCR1_2_FD_202138 | JGI IMG/M metagenome (GOLD analysis project Ga0308167, IMG submission 202138) | Phyllosphere microbial communities from UC Gill Tract Community Farm, Albany, California, United States - DLSLRC.R1 | ecosystem: Host-associated > Plants > Phyllosphere > Unclassified | place... | reverse complement strand
CGACCTCGGTCGCGGCCATCTGCACGACGACGTCGGAGGTGAGCGCGGCGAAGTCCTCCACGTGCTCGTCCGGCTGCCACGGCAGGTCGGAGATCGGCATGACGAACGAGATCGGCACGGCCCGCTCGTCGAGGAACAGCACCCAGCACTGCCGCGTGATCGGGCGTTCCACCAGGGCGGTGACGAATTCGATGACGTCGTCGTCGGTGCGGACGGCGGTGTTGATGAGGCGGTCGAGCATGTCGGTTTCTGGCATGCCACCAGCGTCGCGCCGACAGCTCCGACGGCGAGCCCCCGACGAGCGATCTGTGGAGTGCCCCACCCACGGAGCGCCCTGTGGAGGGGGACGCTCAGATGCCGTGCGTGATCGCGCTGTCCACCAGCAGGATCGCCCCGAAGAAGACCGCCACGACCGCGGCGATCCCGACCAGGGCGAACGGCCACGACAGCCGCCGACGGACGAGCCGCAGGACGCAGACGATCAGTGTGGCGACGAGCACGAGCGCGACGAGCACCGGGCCGACGTAGACCACCGCTCCGCCGAGCGCTTCGTCACAGGTGTTGCCGGGAGCGCCGCACGAGTTGAACGCGAGCGACAGGAACACGATGCCGCCCCCGGCGACCACCGACTCGGCAGCCAGGAGGACGAGCAGCGCAGTGGTGGCGACCACGTCCGCGACGCGACGGCCGCCTGCCAAGGGGTGTCGTGCCTCCCGTCCGAAGGCCGCCGGACCCGACCCGAGCGGATCGGGACCCGCGCCGACGGAACCGACACCGGAGCCCGGCCCGGGTGGTTCCGCCCTCGTCGGCGCGTCCATCACCCTCGCCGCCCGCGCGTGGACCAGAGCGACGCGGCGATCAGCAGCGGCTGGCCGAACAGCCGGGCGATCCGCTTGACGTCCGAGTCGAGGCCGAAGGCGTCGCGGCGGTTCAACCACTGCGAGACGTTGCCCGGGAACACCGCGACGAAGAACAGCGCCGCCACGGTGCCGACGAACCGGCGGGTGCGGCGGGGCGCGAGGACGAGCGCACTGCCGATGCCGATCTCGGCGACGCCGGAGGCCAGGACGGTGGTGTCCTCGTCGAGCGGCACGAACTCCGGGACCTGTGCGCGGAAGTCCTGCCGCGCGAACGTGAGGTGGCTCGTCCCCGCGAAGACGAGGGCCAGGCCGAGCAGGACACGGAGGAAGGAACGCATGCCTCCATCGTGCCCGTCCGACGCATCCGCGGTCCGCGAGCGCTCCGAACGGACATCCGCGCGCCCGAGCGTCCGCGCGTCCGTCCGCCCGCGCACCCGCGCGCCCGCGCATCCGAGGTAGATTCACGTGCATGGGAGCAGCCTCTCGAGACCACGAGCCACCCGCTGCTCCGGCGACGTTCGCGGTGCTGCTCGGGCCGGTCGCGTTCTACATGGGGATCATCGTCCCCGCGGCGTCGATGGGGCGACACGTGCTGCTCGGCGCGGCGTTCGGCGTGGTGTGCGTGCTGAGCGGCTGGCGTGCCCTGTCGATCGCCGGACACCGGAGGATCGCGGTCCGGGTGTGGTCGTGGATCGGGATCGTGATCGGGGCGCTCGGACTCGTGATGCTCGTGTGGCAGCTGCTCGTGATCGCCACCGGGGGTGCGTTCCCGCCGCCGTTCTGGTCGCCGTACGCGCACCGCTGACCCCGTCGGGGGCGGTTTCGTGCGCCGAGTCTCGGCCTGAGCGACGTTCCTCGCGCCCGATGCCCCGAGAACTGTCGCCCAGCCCGAGTCTCGCCGGACCCGCGCCCGCTGCCCGCCGCGCGCGCCGCCACCTCACCACCCGAGCGTGCCCGGCGCCCCCTTGAACGGCCCGACGACCCGCGAGGTGATCCACCCGCCGTAGAAGTCCCCCTCCTGCGCCTGCACGGCCTCGCCGCCGACCTCGCACGCGTCCATCGCCGAGGGGTAGATCGCCACCCGGTCCCGCAACGACTCGTACCCGGGCTCCGGCGTCGGGTAGTTCCAAGCAGCCCGCGGAGCCACCACCCCGTCCCCACCGACGACGTCGAAGTACCGCGCCCGCCCCTTGAACTCGCACATGCTCGAGCCATCGGCCGGCCGGAGCTCCAGGTCGGCCATCGGCAGGTAGTACACCGGCGGGTGCGAGGTCTCCAGCACCCGCACCGCATCGGTCGTGTCGGCGATCACGACACCCCCGAGCCGCACCCGCACACGCTCGCGGACGGGTTCGACAGCGGGAGGCCGCGGGTAGTCCCACACGGACTCCTGTCCGGGGCCGGGTTCGGTTCGATTCGGTCGACGCATGCTCCCCGTCTACCCCACCACCCTGCCTGGAGGCCCGGCACCTGCCCGCCCCGCCACCCCGGCCGGCACGTGGTCGCCCCACGCGCGGGGCGCGACCCGTGGTGCGGCCCGCCGCCACGCCCGCCCCGCCACCGCGCGCCGAAGGCCCGCAGGGTGCAGAGTGGGCGCGTGACGACGACGACACGCACCCTGTTCCGACGGAAGCCGATCGAGACGATCGACGACGAGACCGGTGGCGAGGGCGGCCTGAAACGGCACCTCGGCCTCTGGCAGCTCACCGCGATCGGCATCGGCGGCATCATCGGCGCCGGCATCTTCACCCTCGCCGGCACGGTCGCGAACGGCATCGCCGGCCCCGCCGTGCTCATCAGCTTCCTCGTCGCCGGGGTCGCGAGCGCCGCTGCCGCCCTGTCGTACGCCGAGTTCGCCGGCCTCATCCCGAAGGCCGGCAGCGCCTACACGTACGGCTACGCGGTCCTCGGCGAGATCGTCGGCTGGTTCATCGGCTGGGACCTGTTGCTCGAGTACACCGCGATCGTGGCGGTGGTCGCGATCGGCATCTCCGGCTACGTCGGGTTCCTGGTCGGCCAGTTCGGCATCGACCTGCCCGCCTGGATGCTCGGCGCACCCGGCACGGGCGACGGCCACGTGATCGACGTCTTCGCGATCATCCTCTGCCTGCTCACCGCGTTCGTCCTCACCCGCGGCATCCGCAGTGCGGCGCGGTTCGAGTTCGTCGCGGTCGGCATCAAGGTCGCCCTCGTCGTGCTCATCGTGGTGCTCGGCGTCTTCCACATCAACAGCGCGAACTACTCGCCGTACTTCCCGTTCGGCTTCGGCGGCGTGATGACCGGTGCCGCGACGGTGTTCTTCGCGGTGTTCGGCTACGACGCCATGTCGACCGCGGCCGAGGAGTCCACCGACGCCCGGAAGCACATGCCGAAGGCGATCCTGCTGTCCCTCGGCATCTCGATGATCCTGTACGTCCTGGCGACGCTCGTGCTCACGGGCATGCAGAAGTACACCGACATCGACCCGGCCTCTGGATTCTCGTCGGCCTTCGCGTCGGTGGGCCTCGGCGGTGTGGCGAACGTCATCGCGATCGGTGCCATCGTCGGCATCATCACCGTCCTCGTGACCTTCATGCTCGGCGCCTCCCGCGTCTGGTTCTCGATGAGCCGCGACGGCCTCATGCCGAAGTGGTTCGCGAAGACCGACCCGAAGCGCCACGTCCCCACCCGCGTCACGTGGATCCTCGGCATCGCGTCGGCGGTCCTGGCGGGTGTGCTGCCGATCGGCGTCGTGGCCGAGCTGACGAACATCGGCATCCTGCTCGCGTTCGTGGTCGTCTGCTCCGCGGTGATCGTGCTCCGCTACCGCCAGCCCGACCTCGACCGGCAGTTCAAGCTGCCGTTCATGCCGGTCATCCCGATCATCGGCGTCATCGCGTCGCTGTGGCTCGTCACGTTCCTGCAGTGGGAGACCTGGGTGCGCTTCGCGGTGTGGTTCGCGATCGGCCTCGGCGTGTACTTCGGCTACTCGCGACGCCACAGCAAGCTCGCGGAATCTGAGACGACTACGACCCCGTAGCCCGCAAATCGTCCGCAGAATCGGCCGTCGAGCTCATGAGCGCTGCTGCCGCTCGGGTGCGGTCCGCGGCGTCCGGCCAAATGTGCGCGTAGGCGTCAAGCGTAATCGCAGGAGAAGAGCGCACGCGATACAGCGACGGCATCGGGGCCGCCCCAGGTGAGCCCGGACGCGTAGTGGTGCAGGATGTCGTGCGGCGTAACACCCGTGATGCCCACCTGCTTCCGCTTGACGATCCACGACGGTGTGAAGACCCAGAACCACCCATCGGTCGCGTCCTCGACCACACGATCGGTGTCGGAATCAAGTCCTGCGATGACGTAGCGCTTGAGCGGGCCTTACGCGTTACCAGGAAGCTCTCCGCGCCAGGCCGTCGCGTGCAAGGTCGACGAGTGCGACCAGATCTTCGATGCGAGCTCGTGTGCCTGGAATTCGTTCATGTGCGCTCCGTTGGGCAGTCTGGGCGCGGATGTGCCACGCGCGTTCAGAGTCGCCACCGAACCTGACAGGCGCCGCGGGCCCGGAGCTGTATGTGTGGGCCGCTGTGTGTACCCGCCTACGAAAAGCCCCACCCAGCAGACTCTGGAGTCTGTGTTGGAGGGGGGCCTTTTGTGGAGCCGCCGGTCGGAATCGAACCGACGACCTAATTCATTACGAGTGATGCGGACCGTATCGCAGCCTCGCGCAGCCGATCCCGGCCGAGCGGTCAATCACAGTCGCTCACACTCGTTGGCATCGGTTGTTACCCCACGTTTTGTCCCATGTGGGGCATGGTTTGCCCCACGATCTGCCCCCGCCGGAACGTTCACAAGCTCGGCAGTGGATCAGTGACAGTGACCGCCGAATCCGGCGCGACGTGCGAGTAGTGCCGAGCAGGAAGGCTGAGAACCTGTCGAGCGACAGTGCTACAGCCGTTATCCAAACTTGTAAATTTTTAGTTCTGGATTCTCTATGGTTAATTGCAGCGCCGGGAGGGCCGGCGGGGAAAGGAACACCATGTACAAGAAGCTCGCTGCTGTCGCTCTCGGCCTCAGCCTCCTCGGTGGTTCGGTCGTTGCTGCGGCGCCTGCACAGGCATCGACCACGCCGTATTACCTTTGCTACCGAGGCACCTCGATTCCGCAGAACCTCACCGCGAACACAAGCCCGAAGAAGTGCAACGGGATCTACCGAATCACCGTCAGCGGGAAGATTGTGGCGCAGGTCGACAACCGCAAGGTCAAGAACTGGGCAGATTTCTCCAAGCGCATGCAGGCTGGGTACGCGGCGTCCCAGAAGTGGTGCGCGCAGAACTCGCTGACGTGCACCATCGCTACCTCGCTCGGTTCGCTCCTGCTCGGTGGAGTCTTCTCGCGCACGGCGACGGCGTAGTACCGTGAGCACCATGTCTCCCGCCCAGACGCGCAAGTACGCGACGTACCTCGCCATCGCACTCGCGGTCGGCATCGTGCTTCTTGTGCTGGGGCTCGCTCTGCCTGATGTGCTCCTGCGCACCGCCGGTCTCTCACTTGTCGTCGTGATGGCGCTGCTCTTGGTCGTTCAGGCGGTTCGCTCGAGCCGACGTCGCTAGCTAGCGACAGCGAACGGGCGCCACACTTCGGTGCGGCGCCCGTTCATCATGCCCGAGTCCGTCTGAACCGACGACCTATTCATTACAAGTGAATCGGTGCCGCACCCGGGTCAAGCAGCAACCTCTTCCAAAAACTCCGCCATGTCCTGCTCGAGCACGACGCGGCTGTGCTGTTCAATGCCCTTCAGGTGTTCTGCCCTGAGGGGAGCACCATCCTCAACTAATGTGAAACGCTCGCGATCCGGGACAATCGAATCAGCGAACAAGCTGCGCGCCTTGTCCGTGGCGTTCCACGGATCGGCTTGCCGCCCGATCGCTTGGACGTATGCGTTTGCATTCCGGCCCGTCAGCTTCGCTGTGACGGAACGCCGGGCGCCGAACCTGCTCTCAATCCGAGCATGCGGCATGACGTCTATATCCCGACGCAGCGCCTCGCCCAGCAGACGATCGCCGACACTCGATCGTTGGCGAGTCTTGCCGCTCCAATTCCGCAGGCCGTCGGCTCGGGAACTCACCTCGGCAACCTCCTGCATCGCTGCTCCGAGCTGGTCCGCGCGCGCCACAGCGGCAAACTCCCACACGGAACGCACGGAGCCCGCTGGTAGAGGGAACTCAAGAGAATCACGGAGGGCTGACCAGGAACGCTTGATGACACGGGCATCGAGATCAACATCCGCCAGAAGGAGACTGTCCGCCGCAGCGCCGCGATCGGAGATCAAGAACAAGCCGTCGTCTTGCTGCCGAACGAGGAGAGCCACCGGCTCGCCATCTCTGAATCCCCACGGTGTCGTTACCAGCTCACCCCCGGCCCATGGTTCGCTCGTGACGCGCTTGGTGAGCGACGACAGGAAAGACTCTACGATCTGAGTCACCATGCACCTCCGTCGTCAGGCGGGTCGACCCACTCCACGGTGGAGACCTCGAAGTTGAAGAGGCGAGCTGCAGCTCTGAAGAGCGGCTCGTAGTTCGCTTCTTGCATCGTAGCAACCGCCAGTGACAGCGGCGGGAACTCCTGGTCGCTGAGTTCCACGGTCACCTCCGGGGTGTCATGCCCGGCGGGCTGGGACTGTCGGTGGGTGGATTTCCTAGTCCCGTCCGGGAAACTGTGCAGGCCGTTCACGTCCACACGGCTCGCCATCTTGCCGCCGAGGCGAAAGACGACGGAGGGCTGCTCGGGCCGCATCGGATGGGCCATGAAACGGATCTCGACCTCGAGATCCGGGGGTAACGAGGGGTGAGGGTAGACCAGGAAGGTGCCCACCCACGACGCCCCTTGTCGCTGCCATGACAGCGTTCCATAGCCCGTTACCGGGTCGACCGCGGAGAGAGCAGTGGCGTACTCAGCACGCGAGAACCCCCTCACCATGCCCTGATCCTAGTAGAGCGCACGCCGGGGTCCTCAGTACGGCACCTGCAGTCCGCAGCGAGTCCGCAGCAGCACCACTCAGGCACTCGAACCGACCACACCAGCCCACACTCCGATGCCCGTCAATTCAACGGTCGCACCAACAGGCAACAACCGACCTGACCCTCGCGCGTGTACTTCGGCTACTCGCGACGGCACAGCAAGCTGGCCGAGCCCGCCGACTGAGCGGGCTCAGACGCCGGCGGCACAGTGGTTCGCGACCTGCGTGGGCGTCAGCACCGTCGTGTACACGGCCGCGAAGCGCATCGAGCCGGTGAAGAAGAAGTTGCTCGGCTGTCCGGGCCACCCGCTGATCGTGTCGTACCCAATCCGCCAGTAGCCGGTGGTGTTCTCGGGCACCGTGTACGCGGCGTTCGACGCGACGAGCGACCCGTCGACGTACAGACGCATGCCGGTCGCGGCGGACATGGTGGCGACGACGTGGTGCCACTTGCCGTCGGTGTAGGCGCTCGGTGAGGTGACGACCTGGACCCCGCCGTTGTAGGTCCCGAAGACGAGCTGCCCGGCCGTGTTGAGGTAGACCTTGCGGTCGTGCTGACTGGAGGTGCCGGTCTGGCTGTTCCCCAGGCCGATGAGGAGCCCACCGGCGACCGTCGTGCGGAACCACACCTCTTCGCTGAAGGTGGTCGGGTTCTTCACCGAGTTCGGGGTGGAAACGAAGCTCGACGACCCGTTCAGGACGTAGGAGCTGCCGGCGTCCCGCTTGCAGGCGTTCGGGGACGGCGTCGCGGCGGTCATCGAGCCCTGGTAGGTGCCGTTCGTTCCCTTGCCCGACGAGTCGACGGCGACGGTCGCGCCGGTGGCCTCGGTCAGCTTGTAGGCGAACAGGGCGTTGCCCGCGTCGGCGGCGACCGCGGACGTGCAGGTGAAGTACGCAGCGGTACCGGCGCTGTTCGTGCCGTTGGCGACCGTCGCGGTGAACGCCGACCGGGTCAGGCCGCTCTGCGCGAGCAGGACGACGACGAGGGCGACGACGAGTGCGAGCGCGACGACCCGGCCGTCGCGGAGGACCCGGAGCGAGCGGAGCAGGCGGGCGGTCACGCGGCACGCACCGTCTGCTCGCGCCCGATCCAGAGGCAGAGCACCAACGGGATCGCGCACACGGCGAGCAGCAGCGCCCAGCCGGCCGGGTCGAGGTCGATCCCCGAGGTCAGTTGGTAGTGCCCGTTCGCGGTGAGTTCGTGGATGGTGACGCGACCGACCTGACCGTCGACGAGGTGCACGACGTCGCTGCCGTGACCGCTGACCCGCACCGGGAAGATCCCCGACGAGATCACGGTCGCGGTGACCGAGTGCGGGGTGGAGGTGTTCTCGATCGTGGCCACGTTCACGAACGGCTTGAGGACGAACGCCGCGTACGAGGCGGTGAGCGCTCCCCCGGCGATGCGGAGTGACGCGCGGGTCACCCGGTCGGTGAACGGGCTGGTGAGGATCCAGATGAGGAGCATGCCGACGAGCAGGATCGGAGCCGCGCGCAGCACCCATCCGACGTACGGCACGAGGGCCACGGGGGCGCCGACGATCTCGGCCTGTCCGAGGGTCCACGGGTCGGTGGCGCCGTTCACGTCTCCGCGGGTGTGGATGCCGCCGTCCGGGTCGATGCTCACGATGCGGTGCGTGTAGGTGGTGCCCGGGTTGGCCGCGGTCCGGAACGAGACGATGTCGCCGACGCGCAGCGTGTCGACCCGGACGGGCTGGTCGACGACCAACGTGCCGACCGGCACGGCCTCGCCCATCGACGGCGTCTCGACGACGAACCAGCGGCCGCCGCCGCCGATGAACAGCATCGCGGTGACCAGGAGGAGTCCGGCGACCACGGCCGTCGACCAGGTGAGCAGGGTCTCCGCCGGCGATGCCGAGCGCGCCGCCTGCCGCTGGCGGGGCAGGACCCCGTGCAACGAGATGGCGGCGGGCTGGCTCATGGGCGCTGCTCCTGTGGTGAGGAAGTGGTGAGGACGCGAGGGAGGTGTGGGGGTGCTGCGGCGCGGGACCTGGTGGTTCGGGCCGACCAGGTACCGCGCCGCGTGTGGGAAGACCCGGCGGGGATCAGGCGGTGAAGGTCCAGGTCATCGGCACCGAGGCAGCGAGTCCCTGGTAGGTGTTGCCCGCGCTGGAGTCGAGCGTCACGGCGAAGTTGAACGGGACGGACGCGCCGGCGGCCGGGGCAGCGGGCATCGTGAACGCCGAGGCCGCTGCGCCCTTGAAGCTGGCGAGCGTGCCCGAGAACACCGTGGTGGCGCCCGAGGTGATGACGAGGTTCATCTTCGCGCACAGGTCGGTCGCGGTGCCGTTCGAGGAACCGTTGGCGGACTGCGTGCAGGTGGAGCCCGGGGTCAGCGTGAAGGTGCTCGCGGCAGCGGTGCCGGTGTTCTTGATCGTGATCGCGGTGTTCACCGTGTTGCCCGGGGTCATCGTGGTGCTGCCGCCGAACTTGTTGATCGTCGAGCAGGTCGCGGCGTTCGTCGAGACCGAGCCGCCGTCGGTGCTGAGGCAGGTCACCGAGGCGCCCGCGTTCTGCTCCTGCATGATCAGCGTGCCGCTGGCGGCGGTGTTGCTGCTGTTGGTGATGCTCGCGGCGAAGCCGGAGAGCGTCCCCGTGAACGAGAGGGAGAGCAGGACGGCGGCGAAGATGCCCGCGGTGATCGCGACGGGAGCAAAGCGGATCCGCTTGAGCGGGGAGATGCGGTGCGAGTTGGACACGGGGTACCTCGATGTCGATTGATTCATGGTTCGCAATCTCGATGACCGGATTGCTCAATGATCAAGATAGCCAAGGGTTCAAGCAGTTGCACCCCGACGCGTGCCCCCAGAGCGGGGCACGTCGTCCGGAGCGCGTCGTCGCGACACGACTCCGACCGGCAGCCGTTGTACGCTGCGGCAGGCGTCGTCGATCAGGAGGTGCACACATGCCGGACGAGCAGGGCACCGAGCGCACGCTCGAGGAGCAGGGCACCGACCCCGCTGCGCTCCTCGCTGCGTTCGACGCCGTCGTCCGCGCGCAGACGAGCCTCACCGCCGAACTGAGCCGGCACGCGGGCGTGCACGAGTCCGCGCTGCGCACCCTCGTGCTCCTCAGCGAGACCGGGTACGCGACCCCGACCGAGGTCGCCGGCTACCTCGGGCTGACCTCCGGCGCGGTCACGAACACGACCGATCGACTCGTCGACGCCGGGCTCGTCGAACGGCGCCGCAACCCCGCCGACCGGCGCGGCTCACTGCTCGAGCTGACGCCCGCCGGAGCAGCGCTCATCGCGGAACGGCAGGAGCGCTACGCGGCCGTGTTGCGATCGGTCGACGCAGCGCACGACGGTCGGCTGCGCGCCGTGCTCGAGGACCTGGCGAACGCCCTGCTCATCGGCGCGGTGGACGCGCACAGCGACCACCCGACGGACTGAGCCGCCCCGCTCACTCCTCGCGGCGGTGCTTGCCCCTGCCCGCGTCCGGTGCCGCCATCGGGTGGTTCCGGAACCACCGGAGGAGTTCCCGCGACCGGCTCTAGTCCGCACTGCGGTCCCCGGTCTCGAGGAAGTCGCTGAACTCCTCGGGCACCTCGGCCCCGTCGGCGTCCCGGTCGTACGCCATCGACCACTCCGGGAACCGCCGCGTGTGGATGGACTCCTCCGCGAGCAGCCGCACGTCGTCGTGGCGGTCGTCCGCGAGGATCCGCTGGTACGTCGACAGCACCGCGTCGTACGGCCCCTCGAGCAGCTGCATGAACCGTCCGTCGCGGTGGACGAGGAGCCCGGTGAGCCCGTCGGCGGTGTTGCGCGCGCGGGCGTGCACCAGGACGTCCTCGAGGGCGTCGTCGTCGAACGGCTCGGTCGACGAACTCATGTAGACGAGGGACTGCAGCATGCCCTCGATCCTGCACGGCCGGGCTCGGCGACGACGCCCCCAGAACGGGCGGCCCGCCGGAACGGTCCGGCGCCGGACCTACCCCTCGCGCACCTCACGCACGTTCTGCGCCTGCCACCCCTCGGGCACCGACTCGCGGAACGCGCGGAGTGCGTCCTCGTAGTTGCTGGCGGTCGCTTCGTGCGGCCTCGTGTCCCGGGCGCGGGCAACGGCACGCACGGTGGTCTCGCCCGTCGCCTTGCTCGTCACCGCGTTGATCTGCTGCAGCTCGAACCCGTCCAGGTCGAGCGCAGCGATCGCGGCCTGCCGAGCCGCCTCGATGTTGTCCCCGCTACCCTCGGATTCGCGGGTCTCGGTCGATCGCAGTTCGCCTCGCATGGTCGTCACCGAACCAGTATGGCTCGGTCGTCGGGCCGCCGAGGTTGGTGGCACCTGGCAGAGTTGACCCGTGCCAGCCGCCCCGATGATCGACGCCGTCGACGTCATCCGTTTCGTCGGGCCGCAGACCTTCGGCCGGGCCCGTGACCTCGTCCGCGCGGGCCTCGTCGACGACGCCGTCTGGCACGACGACGACGGCACGGTCACCGCGACGGTCACCGGGTCCGCCGACGACCCGTACGAACTCCGGGTCGAGACCACCCCGGCGCGCGGCGAGTTCGTCCGCCCGGTCCGCAGCACCTGCAGCTGCCCCCTCGGCGGCGAGTGCAAGCACGTCGCCGCCGCGCTCCTCACGATCAACGCCCGCGCCCTGTCCGCCGCCGCCGGCCCGCGCCCGGAAGCACCGGCTCAGCCGCCTTCGGACTGGAGGCACGACCTCGCCCGCCTCGCCGGTGACGACGAGCAGGCGGTCACCCCGCAGGGCACCCCCATGGGACTCCAGTTCGAGTTGCGTGACGCGGTCTCCGCCCGGCTCGCGTCGCGAGCGCGTGCGGCGGGTCGTGCGCTGCCCACGGCGTCACGGTCGGTCCGGCTCGGCGTGCGCCCGGTGACCCGCAGCGACGCCGGCAACTGGGTGCGCGGGCAGCTGACGTGGGGCACGTTGCCGTACTCGATGAACCGGCTCGGGCTCTCCCCCGAGCAGCACGGCTGGTTCCTGCAGTTCGCCGCCCTCCACCGTGCCGGGCAGCTCGCTGGGCTCCCGGGCGAGGCCGACTGGGTGCACCTCGACGACTTCGGCAGCCCGCTGCTCTGGCCGTTGCTCGCACAGGCACCAGGGCTCGGCATCGCGTTCGTCACGGGCAAGCGCGAAGGCGGTGCGGTCCTCGGGGCCGAGGCTCGGGTGATGCTCGACGCAGGCCGACACGACGACGGCCTGGTGATCGGTGCGAGCGCCGTGCTCGACGGCAGGCCGATCCCGGACGGCACCGCGCGGATGATCGGCGACCACGGCGTCTACGCCTTCCGCGAGAGCCCCGAGTTCCACGTCGCGTTCGCCCCGACGCCCGGTCCCGTGCCCGAGGACCAGCGCCGCATGCTCGTCGACGGCAGCCGCATCAGCGTCCCCCGCGACGAGGTCGACGAGTTCCTGGCCGACTGGTCCCCGAAGCTCCGCGGGGCGCTCGGGCTCGTCAGCTCCGACGGCTCGATCGAGCTGCCCGAGCGCACCCCGCCCGAGCTCGTGCTCACGGCTACGTTCGAGCCGGCCCGCGCTCCGCGGACGGACGACCGCGTGCACCTGCAGTGGCGCTGGCACGTCGACGGCCGCAAGGACCCGGTCGCGCTGCACGGCCCCCTGCCGGACCTGACCACCCTGCGGGCAGCGGACGACGACGCGACCCGAGCCGCGCCTCCCGGCCCCGGAGGTGGACTCGACTGGTTCGCGGACGGCACCATCGACGGCGCCGACGTCGCGGTCTTCGCCAACGAACTCCTGCCGGAACTGCCGTCGCTCGGCGTCCGCACGGTGGTGCAGGGCGAGCACGTCGACTACGAACGCCTGACCGGCCGCCCGCACATCCGCGTCACGACGATGCCGTCCGACAAGCACGACTGGTTCGACCTCGGCATCTTCGTGACCGTCAACGGCAAGCAGGTGCCGTTCACGCCGCTGCTCCGGGCACTCGCCAAGCGCGACCGGCGGATGAAGCTCATCGACAACTCGTACCTGTCGCTCGCCGACCCCGCGTTCGACCGGCTGAAGGAGATCATCGAGGAAGCCCGGGACCTCGACGAGTGGGAACCCGACCAGCCGATGACGGTGACGCCGCTGCAGGCCGGTATCTGGTCGGAGTTCGACCAGCTCGCCGACGAGACCTCGCACGACGAGCGGTGGCAGGCGATCGCGTCGGGGCTGCTCGGCGCGACTCCCCCGGCGGACGTCACGGTGCCCGAGACGGTGCACGCCGAGCTCCGGCCGTACCAGCACGCCGGGTACGCCTGGCTGTCGTTCCTGATGGCGCACGGCATCGGTGGGGTGCTCGCCGACGACATGGGCCTCGGCAAGACCCTGCAGGTCCTCACGACGATCGCCGCCGCACGACACTCGTCCCCCGATGCGCCACCGTTCCTCGTCGTCGCACCGACCTCGGTCGTCGGCAACTGGGCGTCCGAGGCCGCGACGTTCACACCGGGCCTCCGCGTGACCACGGTGACCGCGACCTCGCTGAAGGACCCGGCCCGGGTGGCCCGTGCGGCTGCCGCGTCGGACGTCGTCGTGACCTCGTACGCGCTGCTGCGGCTCGACGCCCCGGCGTACACCGACCTGCCGTGGTCGGCGCTCGTGCTCGACGAGGCACAGTTCGTGAAGAACCCGCAGTCGCAGACGCACCGGGCCGCGGTGGAGCTCCGGGCGCCGGTGAAGTTCGCGATCACGGGCACGCCGGTCGAGAACGGGCTGACCGACCTCTGGGCGCTGTTCCACGTCGTCGCGCCGGGGCTGCTGTCGTCGTGGTCGCGCTTCGGGGACGACTACGTGAAGCCCCTCGGCTCCTCCGACCTGCGCGGTGAGGCCCGCCGCGAGCTCACCGAACGGCTCCGACGTCGCATCCGGCCGCTCATGCTGCGGCGGACGAAGGAGAGCGTCGCAGCGGACCTGCCGCCGAAGCAGGAGCAGGTCGTCCGGGTGACGCTCGACCCGGCGCACCGGGCCCTGTACGAGACGACGCTGAACCGGGAGCGCCTCAAGGTGCTCGACCTCATCGACGACCTCGCGCGGAACCGGATGATCGTCTTCCGCTCGCTGACGTTGCTGCGGATGCTCGCGCTGTCACCGGCACTGGTCGACGGTTCGCGGGAGGACCTGTCGTCCGCGAAGCTCGACCTCCTGCTCGACGAACTCGAACAGCTCGCCGCCGAGGGCCGACGAGCCCTGGTGTTCAGCCAGTTCACGTCGTTCCTCCGCATGGTGGCGACCGCTCTCGACGACCGGGGCGTCGGCTACGAGTACCTCGACGGCTCCACGCGACGGCGCCCCGAGGTCATCGACCGCTTCCGGAACGGCACCGCCCCGGCGTTCCTCATCTCGCTCAAGGCCGGCGGGTTCGGGCTCACCCTGACCGAGGCCGACACCGTGTTCGTCCTCGACCCGTGGTGGAACCCCGCCGCCGAGAACCAAGCGGTCGACCGCACGCACCGGATCGGGCAGACCCGGTCGGTGAACGTGCAGCGGTTCATCGCCGAGGACACCATCGAGGAGAAGGTCCTCGCGCTCGCGTCGAAGAAGGCCGAGCTGTTCGCCACGATGATCGACGACGACGCCCTGTTCGCCGACGACCTGACGGCCGACGACATCCGCTCCCTGCTGGAGTGACGCCGCCGGCCGGGTGCTCAGTGCCCGAGACCGTCGATCCGTGCGACCTCGTCCGGGGTCAGCTCGATCCGGGCACCGGCGGCGTTCGACCGGATGCGCTCCGGGTTCGAGGACTTCGGGATCACGACGAACCCGTGCGCGACGTGCCACGCGACGATGACCTGCGCGCTGTCGGCGTCGTGGGCTGCGGCGACCTCGAGGAGGGTCGGGTCCTGCAGGTTGCTCGCCTTGAAGGGGCTGTAGCCCTCGAGGACGACGCCACGCTCGGCGAGCCCGTCGGCCACCGTGGCGTCGAACTCGACCGGGCTCCACTTGATCTGGTTCACGGCCGGGGTCACGCCGGTGGCCGACACGAGCTCGTCGATCTGCGCGAGCGAGTAGTTGCTCACGCCGACCGCACGGGTGAGTCCGTCGGCCTGCGCCTGCACGACCTGCTCCCACACGTCGGGGCGGGCCTCGCCGTTCGGCGGCCAGTGCACGAGCCAGAGGTCGAGGTGGTCGAGCCCGAGCTGGTCGAGGCTCTCCTCGATCGTCTCGCGCACCCGGTCGGCGTTGTCCGGCGGCAGCTTCGTCGTGACGAAGACGTCGTCACGGGCCAGCCCGGAGTCGGCGATCGCCTTCCCCACCCCGCGCTGGTTGCGGTAGCCGGTGGCGGTGTCGATGTGCCGGTAGCCGGCCTGGAGCGCCTCGCCCACGGCGGCGGGGGCATCGGCCTCGGGGATCTGCCAGGTGCCGAAGCCCAGGAGCGGCATCGACCCACCGGTGACGGACACGGACGGATTCGCGTAATCGGTCATGCGTTCCTTCCTACGCCGCGCGGTTGCTCCGTGATGTCAGCGGGCTCGGGCATGATCGTCGAGGCCACCCCGGCTCGCACCACCAGCACCACCCGCACCACCAGGAGCTCCACCGCAGCATGACGTCCCGCCGACGCCGCACCCGCACCAGTCTCACGTCCGTCCTCGTCGTCCTCGGGCTCGCCGTCGGGGCGTACGCGCTCCACACGACCGGCTTCCTCGCGCCCGATGCCGAGGCCGCACCTGCCCTCACAAGCGCACCCGCGGTGTCGGACGCACCCGTCATCACGACGGAACCCGCCGCGCCGGAGACGACCCGCGCCTCCAGGCCGGGGTCGGAGCCGACCGCCTCGGTGACCGGCACCGCGACCGACCAGCAGGACGCGCAGACCGCGCGGGCGCAGCTCGCCGACCTGCCCGTCAAGGGCAAGGCGCCTGCGACCGGCTACGACCGGGTCGGGGACTTCGGGACGGCGTGGCTCGACGTCGACCGGAACGGGTGCGACACCCGCAACGACGTGCTCGCCCGGGACCTCACTGCGATCACCCGGCAGGGCCCGTGCACGGTCCTGACCGGGACGCTCGTGTCGCGCTACACCGGCGCGACGATCGACTTCGTCCGCGGGAACACGACCTCGGCCCTCGTGCAGATCGACCACGTCGTCGCGCTCCAGAACGCCTGGCGCACCGGCGCGCAGCAGCTGCCCCAAGCCGAGCGCGAGGCACTCGCGAACGACCCCGACAATCTGTTCGCCGTCGACGGGCACTCGAACGCCCAGAAGCGCTCGGGCGACGCCGCGACCTGGCTGCCCGCCGACAAGTCCTTCCGCTGCACCTACATCGAGCACCAGGTGGCGGTGAAGACGAAGTACCGGCTGTGGGTTGCGCCGGCCGAGCACGACGCGATGGCGAGGATCCTGCAGGCCTGCTGATCACCGCCGTCGGGCCGCGCGCCCCTCCCGGGCGAACCACACCATCGACGCGACGACGAGCACCAGGGCGAGCCGCGCGATCCAGAGGAGCGCCGGGCTCGCCGGCTCGCGGAACGGCACGCCCAACAGGACGCCGACGGCTTCGAGCAGCCGACCGCCGCGTCCGACGTACCCGTGGGACTCGCTCGGCACCGCGAACGTCACGGCGATCGCGAACGCCACGATCGCCAGGAGCATCGCCGCGAGCGACGCCGCGACACGGTTGCTCCCCTTGCGGCCGATCAGCGTCGCGACCAGCGTGACGACGGGCAGCACGACGAGCATGTCGACCAGCCACGCGAGCAGCAGCCCGATCGCGGACAGGAACGCGAACATCAGCGAGAGGAACCACCCGGTCGGGTCGTCGTCACGCACGACCACGACGACGCCGAGGGGGAACGCCAGCACGACCAGCACGAGGTCGAGCAGGAGCAGGTCGAGCGCGGTGCGGCGGCCCTCCCGCGAGGTCTGCTCAGCAGCGCGGCCCCGATCGCGGCTCTCGAGCGAGCCGAACGGGTTCCACCGCAGCCCCACCACGAGTCCGGCGATCGCCATCGCGCAGAGCACGCTCGTGATCCCAGTCCCCCAGTCCGGGTCGGGCGTCAGCACCAGGAGCGCGACCTCCCCCACCGCAGCGAGTGCGAAGGCCGCGCCGATCACGAGCAGCACCGCGTGCCGTCTCGTCCCGTCCCACACGATCCTGTTCAGCAGCGTCCTGTTCCCCACGGCACGGCAGCCTAGCGCCGACCCGCGCCGTGTTTAGACAACAGGTGTAGCCTAGTTCGGGCCGATGCGGACGCACCGACCTTCACCGTCGAAGACCTCAGGAGGCCTCCCATGACCACTTCCCGTTTCACCGACCGCGTCGTCCTCATCACCGGCGGCGGTTCCGGCCTGGGCCGCGCCACCGCCGTGCGCCTGGCGACGGAGGGTGCCGCGCTCTCCCTCGTCGACGTGTCCGCCGAGGGGCTCGAGGCATCGAAGGCCGCCGTGCTCGACGCTGCTCCGGACTCCCAGGTGCTGACCACCGTCGCCGACGTCTCCGACGAGGCCCAGGTCGACGCCTACGTCACGGCGACCACCGACCGCTTCGGGCGCATCGACGGCTTCTTCAACAACGCCGGCATCGAGGGCAAGCAGAACCCGACCGAGTCGTTCACCGCGGCTGAGTTCGACCGCGTGGTGTCGATCAACCTCCGCGGAGTGTTCCTCGGCCTCGAGAAGGTCCTCAAGGTCATGCGTGAACAGGGCTCCGGCATGGTCGTCAACACTGCCAGCGTCGGCGGCATCCGCGGCATCGGCAACCAGTCCGGGTACGCCGCCGCCAAGCACGGCGTCGTCGGCCTGACCCGCAACTCCGCCGTCGAGTACGGCCGCCACGGCATCCGCATCAACGCAATCGCACCGGGAGCGATCTGGACCCCCATGGTCGAGAACTCGATGAAGCAGCTCGACCCGGAGAACCCGCGCAAGGCCGCCGAGGAGTTCATCCAGGTCAACCCCTCCAAGCGCTACGGCGAGGCGCCCGAGATCGCGGCCGCCGTCGCCTTCCTGCTCTCCGACGACGCGTCCTACGTCAACGCGACGGTCGTCCCGATCGACGGCGGGCAGTCCGCCGCGTACTGAGCCACGCAGCCCGGCACACGCCGACCTCGGTGTGCGCTGGGCATCGGCCTGGAGGCACGGCGCACCCCCCGCCACGCATGGCAGGCTGCGAGCATGGCTGAGCAACTCACGGTCCCGCAGGCGTTCGCGCTGCTCCAGGTCGAGTCCGACGGACGGAAGTCCACGGACGTCCAGACCCTCGATGCCGGGCTCGCCGGTGCCGTCCTCGCCGACCTCGCCCTCCGCGGTGTCGTCTCGCTGCAGGACGGGTTCGTCACCGTCGTGAACGGTGCTGCGACCGGAGACCCGGTGCTCGACGGCGTCGTCGGCACCATCGCGGCGAGCGACAAGCCCCGCAAGGCGAAGTGGTGGATCACCCGGCTCGCCAAGCGCCCGCTCCGCGACGACGTGTTCGCCGGGCTGATCGCACGCGGCATCATCACGCTCGAGCAGGGGAAGGCGCTCGGCATCTTCCCCACGACGAAGTACCCGGAGCGCGACGGCGGCCCGGAGCAACTCCTCCGCTCCGCGGTCGCTGACGTCCTCGCGCAGCGGTCGGCGCCCACTCCGTTCTCGGCCGCGGTCATCGGTCTGCTCGATGCGACGAGCACCCTGCGCAAGCAGTTCGGCAAGGTCGACCGCGCGCTCGTGAAGGAGATCACTTCCGGCAGCTGGGCGTCGCCGGCGGTGAAGGCCGTCCTCGAGGACATCCAGACGGCCGCGATCATGGCGTCGGTGGCGGCGACCACGGCTGCCACGACGGCGACGATCTCGTCGAGCTGATGCGCTGAGTCAGGCGCCGAGTGCAGTGATCGCGGCTGCCCACCAGTAGCCGAGCAGGGCACCCGCGGGGACGGCGAGGACCGCCACCACCCGGGCCTTCCGGAGCAGGGCCCGACGCGCTTCGGCCTGCTGCCGGTCCCGCTCGAGCCGCTCGAACCGCTGGACGTGGCGGAGGGTGTCGTTGATGACGACAGCGTCGACGTGCCACGTGCCGCGTTCTTCGGCGAGCATCGAGAGGAAGCGCACTGCTTCATCGGAGTGCACGCCCGGCAGCCCCGTGATCCACTGTCCGATCTCACGCGGCTGCAACGTCACGACCGCCGGCACCTTGTCACCGAACCGGAGCTTCGCTGCCGACACAACGAGGATCGGCTGCACCAGGATGGGGCCTCCGGCCGCCGCCGAGAGCAGCCTGGTTGCTCGCTCGCCCTCGGTGAGCGCCGTGTGCATGTGACGGGTCCGCTGCCCGCCCACCGTGAGCGTCCGCCCACCGACCCAGACGACCTGCCCCGAGTGGTTCTTCGTGTTGATCGAGAACACCCCGGTGGGCCCGACGACCACGTGGTCGATGTCGGTCTCGTGCTTCCCGACAGGGACGGCGTGGAGCACGGTGTAGTCCGGACCGAGCGACTCGAGGGCCGTCGCGACTTCCCGCTCGCCGATCGCGCCCTTGAACCACGACCGTGCGTCCGGGTGGAGCGGGTCGTGACCCCAGAACCGTTGCCACCTCGTTCGTGCCGGAGCGCCGGACTGGATCGACAGACACTCCTGCATGACCGCGTAGCCGGGCTTCCGAGCGCGCAGCGTGAGCGGTGCGCTTCCTCGTGCTTCCCCCATGCGTCCACCGTCCCACGGCGACAGGTGTCGGACGAGCCCTCGTTCAGGCGTCACGGTTCGGCACAGCGCGGCGGACGGGGCGGTTCTGTTCCGCGTTTGACCGTTCCGGTTCGCGATCTCCGGGGTTCGTGAACCGGAACGGTCAATCGCCGGAACGAGAACGGGCTCGCCCCGGCGACGACCGGCTCAGGGGCGGGGCGAGACCAGCTCGATGAAGCGGGACAGCAGGGACAGCCCGGCGATTGACGGCGGCAAGCCCGTGGTGAGCGCGGGTGAGTAGACCAGGTACGCCGCCCACTTCGCCCGGGACAGCGCCACGTTCAAGCGGTTCGGCATGAGCAGGAAGTCGAGCCCGCGCGGGATGTCGGCAGCGCTCGACGCCGCCAACGACACGATCGACACGACGGCCTCGCGCCCCTGGAACATGTCAACCGTGCCGACCTGGGTGCCCCGGAGTCCGGCACGGTCCAGGGCGTCGCGGATCACGGCGCCCTGGGCGTTGTAGGGCGCGACGACGATGACGTCCTCGTCGGTCAACGCCCGAGTGACGTCTCCGTCGACCCATCGCCGTCCGACGACGTCCTGTGCGAGTGCCACGACCCGCGCGGCTTCCTCCACCGAGGACGTCGTGTTCCCGGCGTGCGCGACCGGCACGGGGTGCACGCCCGCGTCGATGTCGTCGAGGTGTCGGCCGGACACCATCGAGGCGAGCTGCCCGTCGTAGGACAGAGCCGAGACCGAGGCAGTCAGTGCCGGCTCCATGCGCCGGGTGCTGGCGAGGAAGTAGCCGAACTCAGACGGCAACACGTGCGCCCCGTCGGTGAGCCAGCCGAGCGCCGACTGGTCGACGGGTTCGGGGTGGGACCCCTGCGACACCTGGGGCAGCTGCTGCGGGTCACCGAGCAGGAGCAGTCGGGTCGCGGCGACGGAGGACGCGATCGTCGGCGCGAGCGAGAACTGCCCGGCCTCGTCGACGACGAGCAGGTCGAGCGAGCCGCGGGCGATCGTGGCCTCGTTCGCGAAGGTCCACGCGGTGCCGCCCACGACACCGCCGGTGCCCGAGGCCTCGCACGACGACAGGAACGCGGCGATCGCGGCGCCGTTCTTCACGGGCGTCCACGCCGCGGCTTCGACGTCCTCCGGGTCGGCACCGGCGCGCGGCACCTTCACGACCCGGTCCTCCGGCACGCCTGCCCGCACCACTGAGGCGAGGAAGTTCTCCGAGGTGGCGTGCGACTGCCCGACGACCCCGACGCGCCAGCCGTACTCGCGGACGAGTCGCGCGACGACGTTCGACCCGACGTAGGTCTTGCCCGTTCCCGGAGGGCCCTGGATCGCCAGGTACGACCGTTCGAGCCCGAGCAGCGTCGCGACCACGGCGGAAACGGTGTCGTCACCCTGCACGGGCACGATCGGCCCGCGCGGCGGAACCCGGCGGAGCAGGTCGAATGCAGGGTCGGGCAGCATCGACGGCAGCGCGTCGAGCACCGACTGGCCCCACTCGGCGATCGCCTCGGGCTGGGGCTTCGCGCGGGGCGGCGCCGCCGGTGCGAGGGCGACCGGGAGGTCTCCGTGGGGTGAACCACCGACCGGCAAGTTCTCCTTCGCCAGGACCTCGACGGCATCGCCGTCGTCGCTGACGTCCACGATGACCGCGCGGGACGACGCGCCCTTCGACCCGGGGCCCGGAGAGACGACCGATGACGGGGGCGGGTCGTCGTAGACGAGGTGGGGCGTGCCTCCAGGCCGGAGCCGCGAACCGGGCGCGAGCGTGCCCGACAACCGGATCTCACGCGACTGCGAGCGGGCACGCGGCAGCGTGTCCCAGTCGCGCTCGACGGACGCGCGCTCGACGACGAGGACGTCGCGGGTGTCGGCCCACTCGTCCACGGGGTTGCGGAGGCGGTCGAAGTGTTCCTGCCAGAACGTCTTCGCCTCGCGCCGGTGGTAGTCGATCGCGGCCGCGGCGAGCGCCAGGGCGGTCTGGTCGGGGGTGCGGTCGAGGGCGTCGACGTCCTCGAGTTCTGCGGCGAGCGCGAGGTAGACCGGGTTCGGCTCGCGGTCGACCGGGATCGGCGGGAGGAGTTCGTCCTCGTCCCGTGGGTCCGCCGGCGAATCCGCGCGCAGCGACAGGAGCCAGTCCCGCAACCGAAGCGTCGAGCGGCAGTCGTAGGCGTTGTAGTCGGCGACCTCGTCGAGCATGTGCTGCCCGCGGGTCGCATCGCCCGTGCGGATCTCGGTGATCGCGTCGACGTAGGCGGTGATGCTGTCCGCGGCGTTCGTGACGTCGCTGAGCCGGAGGTCCTCGCCCATGTACAGCGGCTCGAGCTTCTTGATCGAGTAGCTGCGGCTGCCGACCACGAGCGCCTTCCGCACCACCGGGTACAGGTCGACGAGGACGCCCGCGCGCAGGAGGTCGTCGACGGCCTCTTCGCCGACGCCGTGCCGAGCCGCGATCGACAGCAGGTGTGTCCGCTCGTAGGCCGCGTAGTGGTAGATGTGCATCCCCGGGTACTGCTCGCGTCGCTGCTGCACCCAGGCGAGGAAGTCGACCAGCGCCTGCCGTTCGTCGCGGAGCGTGTGCGCCCAGAACGCCGTGAACTCTGCCTGGTCGTCCACCAGCCCGAACAGGTAGTCGAGCCCCCAGTGCACGCCGTCCTCGGTGTACAGCGGGTCGCCCTCGAAGTCGAAGAACACGTCGCCCGGGTCCGGTGCAGGGATCGCGTCGAGGGCTCGGGGGTCCAAGACCTCGAACAGCGGCTTGCGTCCGCCGGTGTGCTGGCCGTCGACCTGGAGGCGCGCCTGACGGACCAGCCGCTCTCGCGTCGTGTTCGACATGCCTGGCACCGCCGTGGTCCGGTCCGCCAGGTCGTCGATCGTCCGCACCCCGGCGCGGATCAGCTTCGTGCGCTGATCGAGACGCATGCCCGCGACGAGGACCAGGTCGCGGTGTTGCTCGACCTGCGTGCTGCAGACGTCGCACCGGCCGCAGCTCGAGTACCGAGGATCGCCCCACTGCAGTGGTTCGCCCGCCGCGAGCCGCTCGGCGATCACACGCTTGAGCTCCGCGCGCTGCGTCCGGTACACGGGGGCGATGTCGGCAAGGTCGTGCGTGGTGGTGGTCCGGTCGCCGAGCACGAGGTGGACCTGCTCGCCGGTGGGGATGCCGTGCGCCTGCATCTGCTCGGCGTAGGCGGCGAGCTGCAGGAGGGCGCTGATCTTGGCGTGCCGGGCGAGCTTGGTGTCGTAGACCTCGTACTCGCCGCGGTCGTTGCGGATGATGAAGTCCGCGAAGCCGATGAAGTCGTCGGCGTGGAAGGTCGGCTGGTAGAGGACGTCGGCGCCGTTCCGCATGGCATTCAGGGCTGCCGCCGCCGCCGCGGGGTACTCGGGCGGGGCAGGACGGTCGAACTCGACCACGTCCCGCGTCTCCTTGAGGATCGCGAGGTAGTCCAGCTCGTGCTGGTCCCCGAGCCGGGCCGTCCGCTCGAGCATGTCGTCGTGCGTCTCCGGCAGGGGTTCGCCGCGGCCGAGCTTGGCGTCCATCCGCCGGAGGAACGCCCACTCGCACGAGGCCCACGTGGACAGGTCGCTCGGGCTGAGCAGGACGTGCCCGTCGGTGCCGATCTGCATGTGCTCCCCGTCTCGTGTGGTGCGCTGCGAGCTTAGGGGCGGCCGCCGACACCCACGAACCAGGGCCCGGCTCAGTTGGGATGACGACCGAAACTAGATACCTCCCCCTCGGCGCCGGTTGATGTACTTAATCACCGCGACCAGGCTCGCACCGATTCCGACGACCGTGCTTACCGCTCCGACGATTGAGTCCCAGAGCTTTGGGAGTGACGACAAATCGAGGTCGCCCGAACGGACGAAGAGGACGATCAACATGCCGAGACCCAGCAGAACGAATAGTCCGAGGACAGCCGTCTGCAGCAGCGCGACCGGGTCATGGACGCGCTGTGGCCTGAACGCAGTTTGAGAGCCACAAGACATCCTGGGCTGCTCAGCCATGAATGCACGCGCGACCTCGTCGAGCCAGGTTCTTACCCAGGGCGTCCACCTGCGCCGAGCGGTGTCGTCGGTCGTCCGAAGGATGACATGAAGGTGGGCAGAAGGTTGAATCCTCGCAGCCCAGGTCCGGTGCTCCGCCGTACCGGAGCGAAAGCGCTTGTACAACCACGAGAGGACAAGGCCCGTCCGTCGAGCGACGTAGTCCTGGTCCACACCGTCGATTGAGAGCACAGCGCTGAAGAGTTGCTCGCCGACGACCGCTACTCGCCACTCCATGCGCGCCCGAACCCGCCACAGCAGCTCCCCTACCACCGAGGTGCACATCCATGGAACTGGGCTGAGCACACCGATTGCGAAGGCCGTCATCGCGTAGGACTCTCGTGCGTCGGTGTATCTCGATGCAATGCCGAGGAGGACGGCCGTCGTGACTCCGCAGATAAGGATCACTAGAGACACCCATGATGCAACCCGGAGCAGGTTTCGTTGCGCTCTCTTGACCGCCTGGGCAGACGTGAAGTGCCGATCACGGAACTGAGTCCAACGATCCCCGAAGGGTGCGAGCGCCACAGGCAAATCTCGCTTGCATCGTTTCTCGAGCCAACCTAAGTCCAGGCTCCGTCCCCGCGACAGCCCGCTAAGCAGGACCATGTAGAGGTACAGCACCCACACAACACAAGCGACCGCGCCGGTCTCGAGGACGACCGGGAAGATCGTCGACCACACCGCGTAACTCTGACCATTCACAGATGCAGCATGTTGGTTACCACTGACAGTTATTCGACGGTCACTGCGCCTGGGCGGTCTCCCGACTATCCATGGAGGAGGCGAACGAACCGCGGCCCCTCGTAGCCGTCCCGGGAGACGTGCGCCGTGAAGTCTGCGACCGTGCGGACCCAGTGCCCGCGCTCGCCGTGCAGCGCCTGGTAGACGACGACCGGCTCCTCGGTCTCGACGTCCCGCGCGACGAGGAGCACTTCGTAGTCGTTCCCCTTGAAGTGGCGGTACCGGCCAGGCGTCACGTCGTCGCTCATGTTCCCGATGCTAGGGCCGGGTCGTCCCGCCGCGTCCCTAGACTCGGACCATGACCGAGCAGGCACGGACCGACCGCGGCCTCGACCGCCTGGTGAACTTCTCCGACGCGACCGTTGCCATCGCGGTCACCATCCTGATCCTGCCCCTCGTCGACATCGCCGGCGAGGTCACGAAGGGAACGAGCGCCGGAGATCTCCTCGCTGAGCACTGGCCGGCGATCCTCGAGTTCCTCGTCACGTTCTGGGTGATCGCCCGCTTCTGGACGCTGCACCACCAGGTGTTCGAGCACGTCCGCTCGTACAACCTGCGCGTGATGCGACTGAACTTCGTCTGGCTGATCAGCATCGTGTTCCTGCCGTTCGCGGCCAACCTGCTGAACAGCGGCGAGGACGGCGACCGGGTGTCCCACGCGCTGTACATCGGGACGATGGTCGTGACGAGCCTCGCGCTCACCGCCATCGAACGGGAACTCCGCCGCTCCCCCGAGCTGCTGGCATCCCCGCTCGGCGACTCCCGGAAGGGCCCGATCGCCGCGGGCCTGCTCGCCCTCGCGCTGGTGCTTTCCCTGCTCGTCCCGTCGGTCGGCCTGTACTGGGTGCTGCTCCTGGTGCTGCAGGGCCCGCTGTCCCGGTTGCGACGCGGAACCAGCGCCTGATCCGTCAGTGGTCGTTGTCGCGTCGCTCCTGCATCAACGCGTCGCGGATCAAGGCCTTCGCTGCGTCACTCGCAACACGCCCGATCGCGCCGGCGTTCGCCGGGTCGCCGACGTTGCCGAGCACCTCCCACTGGAAGTTCCACACGGGGTAGACGTCCCACTCGCTGAACGGGTCTCCAGAGCGGTGCATCCATCCGAGATCCGTCAACGTCGACGCGATCGTCGCGCGATCGATCGGACCGTCCGTCGTCGCAAGGTGGACGAGCAACAGGACCGAGGTGTCCGTGTCGACCAACTCGCCGCCGACGATCAGCCCGTCCGCGAGGTGCTTCCACAACGCATCCACATCCTTCAGACACGCCGCCCCGAGCCTGGATGAGCGCAACGTCCCCTTGTACTTCCGGAGGAGTCCGCTCTCGCGCATGTGCTCGCGGAGATCGTGGACCGGATGTGCGTTGATCTCGCGCCTCACCGATCCAGGCCACTCTTCCATCGCGGGCAGCACCGCCGCAGCGGCTTCTACATCTGCCGGTTTCAGGTAGCCGGCAGATGTGAGGGGCATGCCCTCGCCCGCGGATCGCTCGAGAAACCAACGAAATGCGGCCAGTGCAGCCGTTCGATCGACTCCGGTGTCGAACGCTTTTGCGGCTCCGGCTTCGATGACTCGGTCTGCCAGCGCTTGCCCGATCGCAGTCCCCTGCGTGCGCCCGAGCACGCTGGCGAGCGCTGGGTGCAGTCGGTGGACGACGTGACGTGGCTCCGAACCCATGGTCAACGACGCTACCGGTCGCCGTCACACGACGACACGTCAGCGACCGGAGCGGCCGGAGGACGTACCGTCACGACATGACCGTCATCGCGGCCGTCGCCGTCCTCGTAGGGGTCCTCGCACTCGCCACGGTCCTCGGCGTGGTGCTGCGAGCGCGAACGGGACGCGCACGCACCGAGCACGCACGCACCAGCACGACGGCCGACCTCGCCCCCGCCGACGCCTTCGGCACCGCCGCCACCCTCGTGCAGTTCTCCACGCCGACGTGCGCCCGCTGCCCGGCCACCCGCCGTCAGCTCGACGCCGTCGCCGACACCACCCCCGGTGTCACGCGCATCGAGATCGACCTCGCCGAACGCCCCGAACTCGCCCGACGCTTCGACGTCATGCAGACCCCCACGGTCCTGCTCCTCGACGGCCAACGCGCCGTCCGCACCCGCTTCGGAGGACCACCCCGTCCCGCCGAACTCTCCGCAGCCCTGACCACCGTCCTGGAGTCCCGATGACCACGCCCACCGCACCCGCCAACGGCATCGACCCACGCTCCCCGCGCTTCGGCGCCGCCATCACGACCGTGCTCCTCGCTGCGACGATCGTCCTCACCCTGATCCCCGCGACGTGGGCAGCTGGCATCGCCCTGCTCGCCGTGATCGTCGTGTTCTTCGCCATCGGCGGCATCGCCGGCATCCGACGTCACCCCTACGGCGCACTCTTCCGCCGGTTCGTCCGCCCGCGGCTCGCCCCGCCCGCCGAACTCGAGGCGCCCGAACCCCCGACCTTCGCTCAGCAGGTCGGCCTCGTCATCACGGCCCTCGCACTCGTGCTGGCGCTGGTCGGCATCCCCTACGCTGCCCCCGTCGGCGCCGCGATCGCGCTGGTTGCCGCCTTCCTCAACGCCGTCTTCGACGTCTGCATCGGCTGCCTGCTCTACGTGTGGCTGGTCCGAGCGGGCGTCTTCCGGCAGCGGACCACGGCCTGACCCCGGACTGGAGGCGCGGGTCGCCTCCGCCACGCCGCTCGCGTCGTCGACGCCCCCGCTTGCGGAACTCCGCACCGTTTTCGGCTGCAGGGCGCAGCGAGGATTGACGAACCTGAGCGAACCGCTAGTTTCATGACATGGCATCGAACGGCAAGGTCATCGGCGGCGCGTACATGGACGCGGTGGTCACTGTCGCTCCGTTCGGGAGCGGGATCGTGATCCAAGGTGGCCTCCGTTGGCGGAAGGTGAACACGGAGACCGTCACCCGATGGCAGGAGGTCCCGCTGGAGTCTCGCGGGGCGAAGACGGCGAGCGCGGTCGGACAGGCCGTCGCCGAGGCCGTCCTTCCTCGTTTCCTCAGCAGGGGCGCATCGGCTGCGATCGGCGCTTCGATCGACTCGTCCACTCGGGTCCCGCACGGTGTCCGCGTGGAGTGGTCCGACGACAAGCCGCCGTCGCTCCTCAAGCTTCCCGACGACCTCTTCGCCCACTTCGAACTCGTCCTCGGTGCCCTCCGCGAGGAGCCTCCTGCCGATCTGGCGACCGGTGAGACAACGGTCGCAGTCGTGACGACGGCGTCGGCCACACCCGACGCCCCGCAGACGCTGACAGAGCAGGCCTTCTCGATGGTCTCCAGCCTGATCAAGGAACGCACACGGCCCAGCGACGTCACCCCCGACGTCGCTGAGCAGCTCGTGCAGCTCGCATCGCTCCGTGACGCCGGAGTACTCACCGAGGCGGAGTTCACGACGAAGAAGGCCGAGTTGCTCGCGCGGATGTGACGCGACGGTCACGCCGCCCCGGTCGTCGACGCCGGAAGCTCCCCCCATGGCAGCCTCCGACGCCGGAACCGGTTCACGCCGCGAGCGCCTGCTCACTGAGCGCGATGAGGTCGTCCGCTTGGAGGTTCGGCCAGCCGTGCAGCAGCTCGCGCCACTCGGCTGGCAGCGCCGATGCCCCGTAGAGCGCCCCGGCCAGACCTCCGGCGATCGCGGCGACCGTGTCGGTGTCGTTGCCCGTGCGGACGGCACGGACGAGGGCGTCCTCGAGCGAGGTGCTGTGCTTGACCGCGGCGTAGGCAGCCTGCATCGCGGAGACGACCCACCCGTTCGAGTCCGTGAAGTCCACCGGCTCGGAGTGCTCCGCCGTGACGAGCCGGTCCACCCACAGCCGGCGCCGGTCGAGGTCGAGCAGGTCGAGGCCGCGGAGCACGTCGAGCTCCCCCGTCAACACCGCGTGCCGGATCGCCACGCACCAGAGCACGCACGCGTCCCCCGCGTCCGCCTCGAAGTGCGTCAGGTCGCTGATGGCTCGTGCGGCCGAAGCGAGCCGCTCCTCTTCTCCGAGGTCCCCGCGCAGGTAGGCGAGGACCAGCGGCGCGGTCCGCATCAGCGACCCGTTGCCGGCGGAGCGGCCCGTGAAGTCGTGTTCCTGCCGGGCCGCAGCGCGTGCGTGGGAGGCGGTCCGTGCCTCCAGTCCGGTGAGGACATTGCGTGTCTGGATGCCGACGTCGGGCGCGTTGACCGACCACGCTGCCCAGGCGGCCACCAGGCCGTCGAGCGCTTCCTCGGAGGCGGGGTCGCCGCCGCGCGCGACCGTGCGGAGGATCGGGACGGCCATGCTGGTGTCGTCCGTCCACTCCCCCGGCGCCCAGCCGAACGAGCCGCCCCCGGCCATCCGGATCGGGGTGGGTGCAGGGACGGCGGGGCGGAACTCGTAGCCGGCGCCGAGGGCGTCTCCGGCGGCGGAGCCGAGGACGGCGCCGACGGCCCGGTCGACCTGGACGGCGGTCTGCGTGGTCATGTGAGCCTCCGATGCAGGTTTACGCGGAATTGCGTAAAAGCGAGTCTGCACGCTCCTGCTGGTTTGCGCAAGTGTGCGTAAACTTGTGCTCATGACGAACGAGTACCGCGACGCCGACGGCAAGCGCCTGACGGACTACCCGCGCCCGTCGGTGGCCGTGGACACCGCGGTCCTCACCGTTCCCGCGGGTGGACCGTTGTCCGTGGTGCAGGTCCTCGACTCGGTCGACGGAGACTGGCGGCTGCCCGGGACGTTCGTGCACGAGGGCGAGCGGCTGGCTTCGGCCGTTCTGCGGTCGCTCTCGACGAAGGCCGGCGTGACGGGGCTCGCGCCGGAGCAGTTGCACGTGTTCGACGATCCCTCGCGGGACGACCGGGGGTGGGTGCTGTCGGTCGCGCACCTCGACGTCGTGCCAGCGTCAGCGCTCGAGCCCGATGGTTCGCGGGCCCGGATCGTGCCGGTCACCGACACCCTCGGCATGGTGCACGGGCACGACGACATCGTCGCGTTCGCGGTCGCTCGACTCCGGGCCGCGTACTCCGACGCGCCGGACCCGCACGGACTGCTGGCCGAGCCGTTCACGATGACGGAGCTGCGGCGCGTGCACGAGGCCGTCCGTGGCGAGGCCCTGCTGCCGGACTCGTTCCGCCGGGCGATGCTGCCGATGCTGACGGCGACCGAGGCGAAGCGGGCCGAGGGGCCAGGAAAGCCGGCGACGCGGTACCGGCGACGCTGATCAGTTCCGCGCTGCTCGCGGGATGATGCAGTCGCTCTCGACGACGAGCTCGTTCGACTTCGCGCGGTACTCGATCTCCGACAGGGTGTTCGCCGGCCGGAGCGACGGGTCGCCGTCGCCCTGGTACGTGTAGGCGTGGTCGGCGCCGCGGCTCGCCTCGTCGCGATCGTCGAAGTGGTCCGACAGCACCTCGATGGTCGCGTCGCGGTCCAGGGAGTCGGGCAGCGCGATCGTCGCCGTGTAGGTCGTGCAGGCGTTGCCGCCCTCGGTCTTCCCCACGGTGAAGTCACGTCGGGCGTCGACCGACGACCGCCCGACTTTCAGGACGCCGAGCGCCTCGTCAATCTCGGGGTCCATGCGCTCCGCCGCCTGGTGCGCGTCGGCCGGGTCCGCGGGGTCCAGTTCGTCGAGCTCGTCCTGTGCCACCGTCGCCCGGTACGCGCGATTGTCGGCGGGAGCCTGTCGGATGACACCGACGGCCGGCACGACGACGCAGACCCCCGCGACACCGACGCACAGGGCGGCGATGACCGTGAGGACCACTGCCGGTCGACCGTCCCGGTGACGACGCACCGCGATGATCCCGATGGCAAGAACGACGAGCGGGATGCCGAGGCCGACCACCAGCGCCGCGATCTGCGAGCCCAGGTACTCACCGCTGCCGTGGTTGAACGTGCGCCAACTGACCGAGATCAACGTGATGAATTGGAGGCCCAGGGCGAACACCGTCGCGATCGGGGCCACCACTGCGAGCACCACCAGCAGCCCTCGGCCGAGCCCTTCCGGCCTCGACGAATCGTCGTCCCCCACGAGCCCTCCCCTGTCGTCTGGTCCAGGGTGCCACACCGGGGCGACGATCCGGCCCGGAGTAGCGTGGACGCATGGGGGAACACGACGACACCGTCCGGCGCGCCCGCCGCCGCACCACGCTGCTGGCCGGCATCGGCGCGATCGTGGGCGGGGTCGTGGGATGGTTCACCGGCGTCGGAGAACCACCGGCGGTCATCGTGCTCGGGGTCATCGGGTTTGCCGTCGGCCTCGGCGGTCTCGTCGATGCCTGCTCACTGCTCCCGACGACCGCGTCGCTGTCCTCGAAGATGCTGGCAGCGACCAGAGGACTCCCGCGGGAGGTCCGACAGCGCGTCGTCCGCGCGGTGCAGTCCGGCGTTCTGCTCGACGAAGCAGCCGATCGATCACTGCGTCGACAGGCGCACGACCACGCTCGTGCCGTCGCTGCGTACCAACCGCTCGCACTCACCCAGGTGCTCTTGCTGCTGGTCGGCGTATCCGGCCCGCAGCTTCCGAGACTGCTCGCGGGCGACGGTACGGACGGCAACTGGAGCAGGTTGATCTGCTCCGTGGCGCTCATCGGGGCGGTGATCCTGACGCCCGTGTTGTTGGGACGCACCCTGAACGCTCGCCGGTACATGTCGGCGGCCGAGCGGGAGGCCGGTGACCCACCGGTGCCGTCGACGCCACCGCCGCCGCGCATCGAGTGAGCAGAAAACGTCGAGTCCACCGCGGCGACTCGACGTTTTCTGCTCACTGAACGAACACGCGCCCGCCTGCCCGGCCGTAACACGCAATTTACTTTCACACCTGGCGTCACGTCGTGCAATGCGCTTTCATGGAGCGCATGACGATCACCGATCGCTCCGACCGCGCCGACGCGTTCGCCCTCGTCCGCACCCAGTCCCGCACGATGCCGACGAGCATGCGCGCCATCGCCGACGCCGTCCTCGACGAGCCCGCCACGGCTGCGAGGACCAGCGCCACCGAGCTCGCTGGACGCGCCGGGGTCTCCCCCGCCACGGTCTCCCGCTTCGCCCAACACCTCGGGTTCGCGAACTTCGCCGCACTCCAGCGGAGCATGACCCGGGCCGTCGAGCGGGGCATCCACGAGCGAGCGGACACCGAGATCCACGCCGGCGTCAGCGTCGACGACGACGTGGCCACCGTGATCGCGAAGGTCACCGAAGACGTCCGCGCCGTGATGAGCGACACCCGCGCCACGCTCGACCCGCACGCCCTTGAATCCGCAGCAGACGACATCAGTGAAGCCCGGCGGGTCGTCCTCTACGGCGTCGGCGCGAGCGGCATCGTCGCCCGAGACCTGCACCTCAAGCTCGAGCGCATCGGCATCGCGAGCTCGATCGCCGACGACCCGCACAACGCCCTGACCCTCGCGAGTGTCCTCGGCCCCGAGGACGTCCTCGTCATCACGAGCCACTCCGGCACCACGACCGAGGCACTCGAAGTCGCAGCGCTCGCGCACGAGAACAGCGCCAGCGTCGTCGCGATCACCGGCCACGCCACCTCGCCGCTCGTCCACCACACCGACCACGTCCTGCTCGGTGTCGCCGGCGCCGAGAGCGACCTCCGCCCCGCCGCGATGGGCAGCCGGATGAGCCAGCTCGCCATCGTCGACGCGCTCTTCATCGTCGTCGCCCAACGCACCGACGAACGCTCCCGCCCGCTCCTCGCACGCAGCCGCCACGCGGTCCGCACGCACCACCGTTCCTGAATCGAGCACCATGACCCACCACGACGATCTGCGCGCCGAACTCCGGCACCTCGCCACCGAGGCCACCGACTCCACCCTCGACGACATCGACCTCGTGCCAACCCTCGAGGCTGCCCAGCGCATGAACGCGCTCGACCGCAGCGTGCCTGCGGCACTGGAGCCGTGCCTCCCGGCCATCGCCCTGGCGGCAGACTCGATCGCCGCAGCGTTCGCGCGCGGCGGCCGCCTGGTCTACGTCGGCGCCGGCACGCCGGGCCGGCTCGGCGTCCTCGACGCCAGCGAGTGCCCGCCCACCTTCGGCACCGACCCCTCGCAGGTGGTCGGTCTGATCGCCGGCGGCCAGGTCGCGCTCACCACCGCAGTCGAGGGCGCGGAGGACGACAAGGAAGCGGCCGTCCGCGACCTCGACGCGCTCGGCCTGACGGCCGACGACGTGGTCGTCGGGATCAGTGCGTCCGGCAGGACGCCGTACGTGATCGCAGCCATCCTGGAGGCGCGGCGCAGGTCCGCCCTGTCGGTCTCCGTCGCGTGCAACGCCGACTCTGCCGCGGGGCGGGAGGCAGACATCGCCATCGACGTCGTCGTCGGTCCCGAGTTCATCGCCGGGTCCACCCGCCTGAAGGCGGGGACCGCGCAGAAGCTCGTGCTCAACATGCTCACCACGCTGGCGATGGTGCGCAGCAACAAGACGTACGGCAACCGGATGGTCGACGTGCGGGCGACGAACGCGAAGCTCGTGGCACGGGCGTTCTCGCTCGTGCAGGACGTGACCGGGGCCTCTGACCCGGTCGTCTCGTCGGCGTTGGAGGACGCCGGCGGCGAGGTGAAGACGGCCATCGCGGTGATCCTCACCGGGGCGTCGGCGTCCGTCGTCCGTTCACGACTCACTGCTGCTGACGGTTCCTTGCGCGCCGTCCTCTCCTGATCTCTTCCGTTCGTCCTTCCTTTCCCCCGAGGAGCACCATCAATGACCGATGCACAGCAACTCGCACAACAGATCCTCGACACCGTCGGTGGGTCCTCGAACATCGCCGACGTCGAGAACTGCATGACCCGGTTGCGGGTCGAGGTGGCGTCTCCTTCCTCTGTTGATCTGCCCGCTCTCCAGGCCACCGAGGGCGTCATGGCCGCGATCGCCGCCGGGTCCAACCTGCAGATCGTGCTCGGGCCGGGGTTGGTGGACCGGGTGGCTGACTCGTTGGAGGGGCTGCGGGCCGGGCCCGCTGGTGCGTCTGTGTCACCTGAGGAGCTCGCCGCTCGCGGCGCCGCGATCAAGGCGTCCGCCCGTTCCCGCTCCGACGGCCGGACCATGCGCGCCATCCGTCGCATCTCGGCGATCTTCATCCCGCTCATCCCCGCGCTGATCGCCTGCGGGCTCATTGCCGGGATCAACGGCATCCTGACGAACCTCGGCTGGTTGCCGGGGGTGACGCCGTTCCTCGCTGTCCTGTCCAGTGGCTTCCTGTCGCTGCTCGCGGTGTTCGTCGGGATGAACGCGGCGAAGGAGTTCGGCGGGACGCCCATCCTCGGGGGCGCGGTCGGTGGGATCATCGTCGCGGCCGGTGTCGCGAACGTGACCGTGTTCGGTGAGACCCTCGCGCCCGGGCAGGGCGGTGTGCTCGGAGCGCTGGCGGGCGGCATCCTCGCGGCCTACGTCGAGCGCTTCATGCGGCGGGTCACGCCGGACGTCATCGCGCTCATCGTCGTGCCGACCGTCACCGTGCTCGTGGCGGGCTCGATCACCCTCGGCGTCCTGATGTCAGTCGCCGGAGTCGTGTCCGTCGCGATCGGCACTGCTGCGACTTGGCTGCTCGCCAACGGCGGGGCGTTCGCCGGGTTCATCCTCGGTGGGTTCTTCCTGCCACTCGTCATGACCGGCATGCACCAGGCGCTCACGCCGATCCACACCACGCTCATCGACCAGACCGGCTGGACCGTCCTGCTCCCCGTCCTCGCGATGGGCGGCGCCGGCCAGATCGGTGCCGCGATCGCGCTGTGGATGCGGTTCCGTCGCAACGAGGCCCTCTCCCGCACGATCCGCGGCGCCCTGCCCGCCGGACTCCTCGGTGTCGGCGAGCCCCTGATCTACGGTGTGACACTCCCTCTCGGCCGGCCGTTCACCACCGCCTGCATCGGTGGCGCGTTCGGTGGCGGTGTCGTCGGGCTGTTCGACCAGCTCGGGCACTCCGTCGGGGCCATCGCCATCGGCGCCTCGGACCTCTCGCTCATCCCGCTGCTGAACGGCTCGTCTGGCTACGGCTGGGCGCTGCTCGGGTACGGCTCGGGTCTCGTCGCGGCGTACGTGGTCGGGTTCGTGGCGACGCTCTTGTTCGGAGTGTCCGCGTCGGTCAAGGCCGACCTCGAGGCGCAGTCGGCTACTCCGGCCGGGGATCCGGTTGCTCCGGAAGCACCGATCGCGACGAGTTCCGCTGTTGACTCCGTCGGGGCTGCGCGCTGATGCGGTTGGGCGCGAGCGCGTACCTGGCGCACGCTCCGATGGCGGGTCCGACGTTCTCGGCCGCCGCGGAGGCAGGTGCGACGCTCGCGTTCACCTCGTTGCACATCCCGGAGGACTCGGCCGCGGGCGCCCGAGCGGCGGCGACCGCGATCGTGTCGGCGGCCACGGACTCCGGGCTCTCGGTCGTCGCCGATGTCTCCCCCAACACCGCTCGGTTGCTCGGAGATTCACCGTGGGAGTTCCTGCAGTCGATCGGGGTGGCCCGGGTACGGATCGACTTCGGGTTCTCGGTCGCTGAGATCCGATCGATCGCTGCCGTCCTGCCGATCGCTCTCAATGCGAGCACGCTGCGCGCCGTCGATCTCGCGCCGTTCGCGGACCTCGACGTCGAGCTGATCCACAACTTCTACCCGCGGGAGTGGACCGGTCTCGCGCTGGCGTCTGTCGCCTCGTCCGTCGCGGTGGCACGTTCGTTCGGGTGGCGGGTCGGGGCGTTCATTGCGGGCGACTCTGTCCGACGGGGGCCGCTCGGCGAGGGGCTGCCGACCGTCGAGGACCATCGGACGATTCCGCCCTTGTTCCAGGCGCTGGCCCTCGTCGACGCCGGTGTGGACGACGTCTACGTCGGGGATCCGGCGCTGACCGATCACTCGTGGGCGCGGCTGGGTTCGTTCGCCAGGGATGACGTCGTCGTGCTCGACGGCGTTGCGGCGCCGGGCGTGCACCCGGCGGTGATCGAGACGCTGACGGTCCCTGATCGGAATCGGCCCGATACTGCCGCAGCGATGATACGACTGGAGCACTCGCGAGAGCGGTTCGCTGGGTTATCGCTGCCTGATGTCGGTGGGCAGCCGAGACCGGCGGGCTCGGTCACTGTGCAGTTGCCGGCGGCGGGAAGGTACCGCGGCGAGGTGGCGATCACGCTCCGAGATCTGCCCGCCGACGACCGCGTGACGGTCGTCGGGCGGTTGTCAGCGCAGGTCCCCGAGTTCCGCGCGCGCTCCTTCACAACGCTGCTTCACTGACTCCCCATCCACCAAGTGCACTCTGTCGCGCCCTGCGGCCGCTGGTTCGAGAACGATCGTCGAGATGGAACTCTGGGAAGCCGACGACGCTCGCCGACGGCACATGGCGCGGTTCAGCCGCCGGGACACCGCCCCCGAGCTCGCCCTCAGGCGTGAGCTCCACCGACGTGGCCGGCGGTTCTTCGTCGACAGACGGGTCAGCGAGGGCTGCCGTGTCCGGCCGGATCTCGTCTTCCCTCGCGCACGCATTGCGGTGTTCGTCGATGGGTGTTTCTGGCACTACTGCGAGGAGCACGCCAACCTTCCGAAGGCGAACGCCGAGCTCTGGCGCCAGAAGCTGCTCGCCAACCGACGGAGGGATGCCGCGAACTCCGCCGTGCTCCGTTCGGAGGGCTGGCGTGTGGTCAGGGTCTGGGAGCACGACGACCCACGTGAGGCCGCGGACTCAATCGAATTCGAGCTCGCGCGGTGGAGGTCGATCGTCGGCCGCTGACCGGGTAGAACTGGCTTGTGGACACCATAGAAGTGGTCGCGGCCGTGGCGGTTCGCGGGGACGGCACGATCCTTGCGTGCAGACGCGCGGCCGGGCGAGCATCCGCCGGCCTCTGGGAGTTCCCTGGCGGGAAGGTCGAGCACGGCGAATCAGCAAGCGATGCCCTCGAGCGGGAGATTCGTGAAGAGCTCGGAGTCGAAGGCGTGGTCGGCGATCTGGTCACGCGCGACGTGACGCTGGTCGGAGGCGTCATGATCGACCTCGCCTGTTACCGGATGTCGTTCACGACTGCAGAGCCAAGCGGAAGCACGGACCATGACGCATTGCGTTGGGTGACACCCGCTGAACTCTCGACACTCAACTGGGCGCCTCCCGACCTTCCCGCCGTGAGTCTGTTGCGCGGCGATCAGCCGAGACCGTAACGCCGGGCGGCGGCCTTCTGCCACCTACGGTGGTAGGCGAAGTACCGCTCCGTCGAAGAACTCCACGCGCCACAGGTTCGACCAACGATGGCCTCGACAGCGAGTTCGAGGTCGACGGTCATCGGTGTTCTGCGGGGCCCCTTCTCGATCGTGCCGTCGCGCGCCACGGTCACGTACCCGAGCTCGAACATCGAATCGCAGCCCAGGGAACACGCGGCCATCACGATGTCCTCACGGCTCCGCTCCGCGTTCGTCGTGTCCGCTCGGCGTTTGATGTGCGCGGTCACGAGCAAGGAGACCGGGAGGTCACGCGCACACAGCGCGCAGGTGGCAAGAAGCTCGCTACCGAACAGGCGCCGCCTCAAACGAGTCTGCTCACCGCGGACGTTGACGACGACCTGCCTGTCTCCCCGGTAGTCGAAGCCCGTCGCTGCCTCGATGTCAACCGGCCAAGACGGCACCTGCGCGGCGTCGACGCGCAGTCCCACCTCGTCCAACAACCAATCAGCGAGATCTCCGCTCACCTCGGACAGGTAGACCTGTTTGACCGCGCCGTTCTTCGAGAACGGCCAGCTCGTGTCGTCCCGATCAGTCCGGAGCTCCATGGGGATGTCCGCGAGCGCTACCGGGATCTCGAGTGCCTGTATGTCGACGCGAAGGAGACGTCCATCGGCCGACCAGGTCCGCGTCGCAATGTCGAACGGCGGGGGCCCGTCGAAGGCCGGCGCCAGGACACGACTCCACCCCCGCAGCGCATTGCGCGAGTAGTGCATCACGACGTCGTCCGGTCTCGCTTCGAGCATGCGGTCCCAGTGCGCACGAGGCGTGCCGACGTCCTGTCCAGAGCGGGGTCGGGACCGTTTCGGTGCCCACAGGACTCCTGCACGCCGTTCTTCGTCGAAGGTCTGTCCCTGGTTGACCCAAAAGACCCGCACGGTTTCCCCGATCACCCCGTTTTGCTAACGCACGTGAGGCTAACGGGGCCAAGGGGAAAGAGCCAGTCGGGACTCAACCCGACATCAACAGCAGGGGTCGTCAGTCATCCGATCGGAACGGGAGGGTTCGAGCGAGGTGATCCCGAAGGAGTGGGTCGACGACGTACACGTACGTTCCCCGGATACCGCGGGTCAGCAGAACCGAGTAGACGTTCGCGACGTACCGCAGGACGTCGTCATCCGTGAGGACGACGCCGAGCTTCGGCAGGTTCTGTTTTCCCTTCTTGTCGTGGTAGTCCGCCCTGCTGAACACGATCTCCCCCGAGGTCGGGTCGAGCTTGATGTCCGGGCCGATGATGACCCCCGCGTAGTTCAGGTCGTAACCCTGCACTGTGTGGATCGATCCGACTTGGTCAACCGCGCCTGTCGAGGTGATCCAGTCCTTGTCCGTCCGATTCCACTGGAGCTCGACGCCATCGAGTGCGATGTCGACGGCGTCGCGGTCCTTCTTGCTCTTCCACTCCCACGCGAATCCCGCCACGAGGCGCGAGAGGCCGAAACGGCGGTCCATCTGCCTGATGGCGGCATGCATCTCGCCGAGGTCAGCGAACAGGCGGAGATCGTAGTCACCCAGGTCCGGGGGCGAAGGCCTCTCACCACGGAGCACCGACCGCACGAACCCGACGTAGTCCGATCCAGCGGCAACTCGCATCTGGGTCGTGAGGGGATGGAACCGGTCGGTTTCGCGGGCGTCACGGACAAGGGAACGCTGGGATCGCGCCGAGAGGTCCGCGGGTCGGACGCTCTGTTCAGGGTCGAGGAGCAGCACGCGATGGGTGCTCTGCGCAACGATCCAGTCGAGCTGCGTGTGACGTGGATCGTCGTCACCGAGCAACTTCCGGTTGATCTCGGTGAAGTCACGGTTCTGAACGCCGGAGGACTGGTTGGAACGTCGGCCGAGGCGATGAGCCTCATCCACGACGAGCAGGTCCCATCGCGCGTCGGACTTCCCGACGTCGAAGGGTGAGAGCACCATCTCCGGCGCGAGACCGGGAGTGCTCTGGAAGACCCGTTGAAGCGAGCGGCGCAGCGCCTGTTGCGGCACGACCAACCCGATGCGGAAGCCCTCCCCGAGGATCGACTGGTACTCGCTTGACAGGAACGTCGCGAACAGGGACTCGCGCTCACCGTCGAAGTCCGTTCCGTCGATGATGTCCCTGAGGAGCTTGATGAGGTAGACCCCGAGGACAGTCTTGCCCGTACCCGGTTCGCCGCGGACGACCACGGTCTCACTCACTTTGTTCTCCACGTCGTGGAAGAGGTCCTCCACCACACGCAGTACAACTCGAGTTTGATCTCCGTTGAGCGCCTTGAACGGAGAGAGTTTGAAGATCTCACTGTTCTCGAGGTCCTCGAGCGATTGCTCGAAGAGGCCGTCCTCCCGGAGCTGCGCAAAGATTGCCTTGAAGCGTTCTTGGTATGAATCCCGTGCGTAGTACTGGGCGCCCACGATTCCGGCGTTGCTGTTGAGCAACTGGTACTTCTGATCGGCGCTCAACCAAGCAATCAGTTGAGATTCGAGATCGAGGCAGACGGACTTGTTGAAGGTCTTGTCGATGATGAGGCGCACGCGCTGGAGCAGGTCACCGCGGGCACGGAGGTGCTGCCTCATGCGCCCGCTGGCGTTCAACGTTTCGCCGACGTAGGCCCGACCGGCCTCCTCGTCGTCGATCACGTAGACCACTGGCCAGTTCACCGTTCGAGGCTCGACCTCGGCGAACGTGCCGAGCGAAGCCGCAGTGAAGTCGAGGACGGCGATCTCAGAGGCGGTCATACTTCGCACTGGAGCCTCGGGCTTGCTCAACCGGGTACTTCCTTCTGGTGACCTCGAGCTTCTCGCGGACGATCTCTGTCGGTTCCAGCCCCAGACGATCCGCGAGCAGATGGCAGTACGTCAGAACGTCTGCGAGTTCGTCTCTGACTCGACCGGCGTCTGCGTCACTCGACCACTGGTAGCACTCGAGGAGCTCTGCGGCTTCGATCGCGATGCTCTTCGCCAAATTCTCTGGTGAGTGGAACTGTGCCCACTCCCGCTCCGCAACGAAACGCCGTAGTTCGTCTCGTAGCCGCTCATCCGCCATGCCGGCACGCTAGCAGTCGGACAGATTGACACAGCTCGCAACACGAGGAACGCACTTGAGGAACTCACGAACCGTGTCTGGGACCGAACAAGCGCCTGAGGGGGCGATCGCAATGATCAACATTTGATTTTGGCGGCGCTGAAGGGTTCGAGGGAGCTTGTTGGCTCCTCCTGTACCGACATCTGACCCACCGAACCAAGCATCGTCATCTCCGAATGGCTCCCACCGCTCCACGCCCACTCGTCCTGGCCACGCTGGTCACCACCCCAGCTCGCCGAAGCCCGGTGATCACGCTGTCAATGCTTCCCGGCACCACTGCCATCGCAGTGCACGCGATGCAGGACCCCACTGTCCGGCATCGCGCACCCGACATCGTGTCGATACCAACGGCCTCGCTGATGAATCGTCACCAAGTCCCAGTTCACCTCGGGGCGTTGGCGCACCTCCGCCGTAATGCGACTCGCGCCCCGCCGGTTTCTCACTGCCACGCAGAATTTCCCTCGAATAGCGCTCGTCGCCGGGCTGCCCCGCCGTCATCTACGCTCTGACCTCGCCGCAGGTCGTCGGGCAAGTCGACGTATCCCATCGACAAGGAGGAGTATCACGCCGACAGGGAAGAGGATAATGCTGGCGCCCCCCATTGATGTCCCAACTGGCTCTATTCCTCCGAGACTGAGGCCAAGCCCCAGTACGAAGAGTGCAACGCTTCCGATAAGGAGGTAGATCCACACAGTCCGCAGCGTGAGGCGGGCACGCACCTTCGAGCGTTCGACTGCGGCCACCTGGCGCGGCTGCGAGACCCGCGCTACAGCGCGGTCTTCCACGATTGAGACGTCAATGAGTGTCTTATCGACCGTAACGTTGAACGAACTGGTCGCCCTGAACTCGACCGACGCCAGGAAATCTGGGTGCAGTAGTCGCGGGCCGAGATGCAACTCGGTCTCGTTCGACCACGAAGGCGCATCCATCAAATTCGAGTGGATTGGTCCTCTGACGACGGGCGCGCTAAAACGGAAAACAATTGGCCGGTTGCCGTCGTACAGCGTCGAGGGTATATCCGCACGAGCCACCGACCAAACAACAATGCGCCAGAGCCCGCTCGCGCCGTCTACGGCCGAGACGACGTATCTCAACTCGCGCCTCGGATGACTAACGCGGTGCAGAAGTACGGGGATTGCAATCGTGGCCGCGACGGTCAACAGCCCTACGACGATCTCCACATCCTGATTCTTGCACGCGTCCTCACGGGGAGGTGCCGCGCCGCCAGCGCGGCGAAGTCATCTATGATCAGCGCGTCCGGCCGAGCCAGACGAGGTGTGGCCGCAGCAAGGGAGTGCGCCGCTCACGGCACGGCCTGGCCGTGGTACTGACGCCGCGGCGATTCTGGTTCACGATCCCGGGTTCCCGTACCTGAAAACGATCACCGCGCGGGGCGAGTGCATGCGCATCCTCCGTTCGGAGGATGCGTCACGGTCTCCCCCGCCGATCCGTCATGCCCCTCGACCGAGCACCCTGGTCTCATGCCCGAACTCCCCGCCATCGAGGTCCACCACCTCACGAAGCAGTACGCCACCGGCAAGCGCGCCGTGGATGACGTCTCGTTCGACATCCCCCGCGGCGAGACCTTCGCCCTCCTCGGCCCGAACGGCGCCGGCAAGACCACCACGGTCGAGATCCTCGAGGGCTACCGCACCCGCACCGGCGGCGACGTCCGCGTGCTCGGCCACGACCCCGCGCACACGACGCGCAGCCACAACGCGCGCATCGGCATCGTCCTCCAGACCAGCGCCGAGTCCCCCAACGTCACGGTCGCCGAACAGCTGCGCCACTTCACGACGTTCTACCCGAGGCACCGCAGCGTCGAGGAACTCCTCCAGAAGACCGGCCTCGAGGCGCAGCGCAACACCCGCATCAGCCGCCTGAGCGGGGGCCAGCGCCGGCGCGCCGACGTCGCCCTCGGCATCATCGGCCGCCCCGAGGTCCTCTTCCTCGACGAACCCACCACCGGCTTCGACCCCGAGGCGCGACGGCAGTTCTGGGACCTCATCGACGAGGTCAAGCACGAGGGCACGACGATCCTCCTCACCACGCACTACCTCGACGAGGCCGCACACCTGGCGGACCGGGCGGCCGTGATCGCCGACGGGAAGCTGCTCGACATCGCACCGATCGACGAGATCGGCGGCACCGAAGCCCGGACACCCCGCGTCCGCTGGCGCAAGCAAGACGGCGCGCACCACGACGAACGCACCACGGACCCCGTCACGCTGATCAAGAACAACCCGGACCCCATGCACGACCTCGAAGTCATCCGCCCGTCCCTCGAGGACGTCTACCTCGGAATGGTCGGCCAACGATGAACACCACTGCCATCGGCGCGCACCGCATCGGCTACGAACTCCGCTCCTACTTCCGCGCCCCCGAGGCCGTCTTCTTCACCTTCCTCTTCCCCATCGTCATGCTGGCCCTGTTCTCGGTCGCGTTCAGCAGCGCACCGAACATCCAGGCCGGCCCGAACGTCAGCGTCGACTACGCCACCTACTACCTGCCCGGCCTGGTCGCGACGGGCATCCTCCTGTCGGGCACGCAGTCCCTCGGCGTCGACATCGCCGGCGAGCGCAGCGACGGCACACTGAAGCGCCTGGGCGGCACACCGCTGCCGGTGGTGAGCTACTTCATCGGCAAGATTGGCATGGTCCTCGTCACGACGGTCGTGCAGACCGGACTGCTGCTGGCGATCGCGAGTCTGGTGTTCGGCGTGGACCTGCCGACCGACGGCGGAGCATGGGCACACTTCGCCGGCATCATGCTCCTCGGTGTCGCCACGAGCTGCGTCCTCGGCATCGCGATCTCGGCGCTCCCCCGCGAGGGCCGCCGCGCCACCGCCACCATCGTCCCCATCGTCCTGGTCCTCCAGTTCATCTCCGGCGTCTACCTCCCCTTCACACAGCTCCCCGACTGGCTGCAGAACGTCGCGTCCGTCTTCCCCCTCCGCTGGATGGCGTCGGGCATGCGGTCGGTCTTCCTGCCGGACGCGTTCGCGTCCGCCGAGCCTGGAGGCGCGTGGCACCTCGGCCTCGGCAGCCTCGTCTTGGCAGCATGGCTGGTCCTGGGCGCGGTGGCCTGCCTCCTGACGTTCCGGTGGAATCGCAAGGACGCGTGATCCTGCCTGTGGATAACCGCTCGGCGGTGCACTGGCGATGGGATGCTGAGGCCATGGACCGCATCGCCGCGCAGCGCAACTGGGGCCTGCACGTGGCGTTCGGCGTCACGATCGCCCTCGTCGCGGTGATCACCGTGCTCGGGTGGTCGCCGTGGTCGACCCGGTGGCCGGCGTTCGCGATGCTCGCCGTCCTCGCCGTCGCCTACGCGGCGTTCGGGTGGCGCGGCTACGACGTCCCCCGAGCTGCCGCCGGCTTCGTCCCGCTGCTGGTCCTCGCAGCGCTCGTGCTCCCCGCGGTCGTGCCGAGCACCGCGCTCGTGCAGTGCATCCTGTTCCCCGTCGCGTGGACCCAGATCCAGAGCACCCGGACGGCGGTCGGCGTCTCGGTCGCGATCGGCGTCGCCGCGGGGATCGGTCTGCAGATCGCGAGCGGCCCGAGCGCCCTCGTCAGCACGATCCTGATCGAGGGGGTCAGCGTCGCGGGTGCCTGCGCGCTCGGCCTCTGGATCACGCGGATCGCCCAGCTCTCCGACGAGCGCCGGCGCCTGCTCGACGAGCTCCGGTCCACGCAGGACTCCCTCGCCGAGGCGAACCGCCGCGCCGGCGTCACCAGCGAACGCGAACGGCTGGCCCGCGAGATCCACGACACCGTCGCGCAGAACCTCGCCGGCATCGTGATGCTCACCGAACGTGCCCGCGGCGACCTCGCAGCCGACCGCGTCGACCACCTCGACGAACGCCTCACCATCCTCGAGGAATCCGCACGCGCCGCCCTCGAGGAATCCCGCACCCTCGTCGCGGCGAGCGCCGCCGGCGTCGCGGGCGACGGCCTCGGTGCCGCCCTGCACCGCCTCGGCGAACGCTTCACCCGCGAGACCGGCATCCCGGTCACCGTCGACGCAGCTGACTGCGCACTGGATCGAGACACGCAGGTGGTGCTGTTGCGCGTCGGCCAGGAGGCCCTTGCCAACGTCCGATCGCACGCTCACGCCGCCTCGGTGCAGGTTGCACTGCACGTGGCAGCCGACCAGGTCGGCTTGCGGATCGCCGACGACGGCGTCGGCTTCGACGCATCGCTGCCGACCGCGGGCCACGGACTCCGCGGGGTCCGTGAGCGGCTCGCCCTCGCAGGCGGGACCTGCACGATCACGAGCGATGTCGGGCGCGGCACCGTCGTCGAGGTGTCGCTGCCCACCGGGGCCGAGCCGCGCCTCCAGGCGGTCACCGAACCCGTGACGGAGGTGACCCGGTGATCCGCGTCGTCGTCGCGGACGACCACCCGATCGTCCGCGCGGGCATCGTCGCGCTGCTGCAGGACGCCGACGACGTCGAGGTCGTCGGGCAGGCGAGCGACGGCGAGACCGCGGTGGGGGTCGTCCTCGCCGAGCGGCCCGACGTCGTCCTGATGGACCTCCGGATGCCGGGGATGAACGGCGACGAGGCGACCGCACGGATCCTCGCCCGCGAACCGGGGATCCGTGTGCTGATCCTGACGACGTACGAGTCCGACGACCAGATCCTCGCGGCGATCGAGGCCGGCGCTGCCGGGTACCTGCTCAAGGCTGCGCCGGAGTCCGAGATCCTCGCGGGCCTGCGTGCCACTGCCCGCGGTGAGACCGCGCTCGCTCCCTCGGCGGCAGCGGCCCTCGTCCGCCGGACCACCGGCAAGCCGACCGCCGGGCCGTCCTTGTCCCCGCGGGAGCTCGAGGTCCTGCAGCTCGTCGCCCAGGGCAACTCGAACCCGGCGATCGGCCGGACACTCTTCCTCAGCGAGACGACGGTGAAGACGCACCTCGGGCACGTGTTCGAGAAGCTCGGCGTGAACGACCGCACCCGGGCGGTGACCCGCGCGATGGAGCTCGGCCTCCTCCGCTGACCAGTCGGCCTCCCGGTGCCGTCCAGGTCCGCACGCGAAGATCGGCGCAGGGGGACACATGCACCGAGAGTTCGATCAGCCACCACGCCGGTGGCCGTGGACCGTCGTGATGTTGGTCGGCGGAGTCGTCGGCGCGCTCGAGGCCTTCGGCGTCATCGGCGTCACCTGGGTCTCCGACCCGACGGTCGACCAGCCGATCGTGACGGAGCACGACTGGTGGCCGCCGGACTCGGCCCTGCTGATCCTCGTCGCGTGCTTCGCGATCCCGGCCGGACTTCTGATCGGTGGAGCAGTCGCTGCCGGTGTCCACGCGCTCTCGACGGTCCTCGACGACACGCTCGGCCTGGCGCCCGCCGCCGTCATCGCGGGCCTGCTGACGGCCGCCGTCGGGTTCGCCGCGGGCCTGCCCATCGCCACCCTCGTCGAGGCTCCCCCGGCCGTGCTGCCCTTCGCCACCACGGCCGCGGGCGCGGCCGGTGCCCTGCTGTCGACGGCCGCCCTCCGGAGCCCCCACTAGACCGCTGTCGCCAGGGTGAGCTGCGCCGTGCCGCAACCGCGTCGAAGCGGATGCGCTGACGAGGTCCTGCCGCCGGCGCGGTCCGAACCGCTGACCGACTGGATCCGACCGCGGTACTGAGCGCCTGACCGTTCCGGTTCCCGATCCCCGGGAATCGTGAACCGGAACGGTCACACGCGGGAACGCGATCCGGCCCCCGCTGTCAGCGCGCTCACAGCCGCTACGGCATCCCGGACGACCGAGTCGTTCCGGATCGGCTGCACCGTCACCTCGTGCTCGCCGCGCTCCCACCGCAGAGCCCCGACACCCGGCACAAGGAGTCCGAACAAGCCAGTTCCCGACTCGTGACTCCATCCCTTGATGGACCGCCACGTCGGCGCAGCCCACGCCGTGCGGAACCACTCGACGTCGCTCGGGCAGGGGCCGGAGCGGTCCTCGTACTGCGCGGTGGCGATGGTGACCGGCTCCCCCGCACCGACGGAGCCGACCGCGTCGAGGTCGAGCCAACCGAGCAGGTGCGCCGCGAGCGAGCCGACGTCGACGATGCCGAGCGCGTCCGCCCCGTCACTCCGAGAAGCGCGGATCACGCACCGCCGACCCTGCACCCAGCACACCCACCGCGATGTGGAGCCGTCGACCGCCGGATCGGATGCCTCGACAACGAGCATCGCGTCGTGGTCGACCACTGGACCGAGCACCTCGTCGCCCTTGTCGGTCACGCCGCCGAACCGACCGACGAAGCCGAGCTCGCGGGCGGAGACACCGGCCTCCGAACGACGTGCCGATCCCGGCACCAGCCCACGGTCACGGAACCGCGCGAGGTGGTCGAGCACGTCGGGATGGGCGGTCCACTGCAGCGACGGCCCGGAACGATCGACTCCGGCGACACCGGGGATCGCGACCACCGGTCGGTCGACCGCCGGGTGCCACCGGGAGTCCAGGAACCCGTCGACGATCTGGGACGTCTCCAACCAGTCGTCCGCCGAGCACTCGAGGCTGATGCGGACCTGCACACCCCGGTCGGCCACGAGTCGCTCGTCCCGGATCACCACGTCGTCGACCGACGGCAGCGCGAGGAGCAGCCGGTCCGTGCTCGCTTCGAGCAGGAGTGCGTCCGCGGGCACGCGCTGAAGGTCGTCGGCCAGGGGGCCGCCGGACGCGCGGAACACGATCGAGACCCCGCCGTCGGCACGCTCGAGCACGACACCTGCATCGTCGGATCGCGCCGTCCATCCGTCGGGGACCTCGACCACGAGTCCACCGACGACCACGAGCGACCCCCACCGGACGTCCGGCCACGGATCCCACGGCACGTGCCGGGTCATCGTCGCGCCGCCCGTCGGTACCAGCCCGGCGTCGCCCACCGTGCGCCGTCGAAGGTCATCCAGAAGCCGAGCGCGCCGCAGAGGAGGAACGCCGCCATCAGGACGAGGAGCACCGGGACGAACTGTGCGTTCGTGCAGAGGAGGGCGGTGGCCAAGCACACGAGCGCCACGCCGAGCCAGAACAGGCCGAACAACCGTGGCGGGAACTTCGCCCGCGCCCACGACCGCCAGATCCCGGCGTAGGCGAGCGCCCCCGGAACGACGCACGCCCCGCCGACCACGAACAGCCAGACGGTTGCTCCCACGTTCGATCCCCCGTTTTGCTCACGTACCACCCCCATCGTAGGGTCGAGCGGTACGGCATTCGAACCGGGGGACGACATGACGAGCTGGCAGATCGAGCCGGGGCAGGCCCGCGCGATCATCGCGCAGGCGGAGACCGACGCGGCGGGCATCGAGACGGCGACGCGGACGCTGGAGTCCGCGATCGGCCAGGCGATCGCGGCGGTCCGCGGCGGCACCCAGAGCGCCGCGGCGTTGGCGGACCTGGCGATCGACCCCATCGGGGTCGACGTCCTCGCGGCGAAGCAGCAGATCAGCACGGCGATCGCTGCCACGCGCTCGGCCATCACGGCGTACGAGCACGGCGACGAGGAGATGGCGACGGACGCGAACCGGCACGTCGCCGACGTGGAGTGGGGTGGCGACGAATGACGACCATCGGCACCCCGGCGGAGCTCCCCGACGCCACGGCGGTGAGCGAGGCCTCGGCGGCGTTCACCGCGATCGCCACGCAGACGACCGAGGCGACCGACGCCATCGCGACCGGGTGGGCGGGCCTGTCCGCTCCCGGTGTCTACCAGGCACCGGAAGCGCACCGGGTGCACGTGGCGATGGACGCCCCGAAGGCGGTCGCGGACATCGTGTCCGGCGACGTGCAGCAGGTGCAGCGGGTCCTCGATGCGTACGCGACCGTCCTGGCCGACCTCGCGACGCGCCGGACGACCCTTCTGTCGGACATCGGCTCGCACGAGACCGCGGTGCGCGACGCGGCGGACGCCCCTGCCGATGCAGACCCGGACGGCACGACCGCCGATGGTCTGGCGACCGCCGCCACCGACCTCGCCGGGCGGGTCCGCACCTTCAACGCGGACGTCGAGGCAGCGGACGCCGACTGCGCGAGCGGCCTGCGTTCGCTCGCCAAGTACGCCGGGGTCACCCGGATCCGGAGCGTGGTCGACGCCGCTGCCGGCGAGCCGTCCGGCACCGCGATCGGTCTCGCCGAAGAGGCAACGAACCGCGTCCGCCGCCTCGAGATCGCCGTCGAGACGCGGTCGATCGAGACGATCAAGGTGCAACCGGTCCTCGAGTGGAAGGGTGCATCCTTCGCCACCCGCCCAGGCAGCCCCCTGCTCGTCCCGGAGCACACGGCACAGTCGTACATCACGCAGCCCGAGCCCGACGTGACGACGAAGAACCACTTCTCGATGGTCTGGGACGACGGCGCGACGAAGTCGGCCCTGCCGAAGGTCGCCGAGGTCGGTGGACGCGCACTCGGTGTCGCCGGGACGGTGCTCACCATCGGTTCGGCGTACGCCGACCAGTACCAGGAGGACTCGCAGACCCACCCGGAGTGGTCAGAGGGCGAGAAGCAGGCGAGCGCGACGGAGAACGCCGTGTTCGTCGGTGGCGGCTCGGCTGCGGGCGCGTGGGGCGGCGCGATCGTCGGCGCGGAGATCGGCGCCACGATCGGCAGCGTGTTCCCCGGGCCCGGGACGGCGATCGGCGGGATCGTGGGCGGCATCGTCGGCGGTATCGTCGGCAGTGGGATCGGCGAGGAACTCGGCGACGCGGCCAAGGGACTATGGGACAAGATCACGGGATGACCGGCGCAGACCACGACGAGCACACGACGACGGCCGACTGGCGCACGCGTGCGACCGCAGCGGGTTCCCTGAGCGTTCCCTCCGGGTGGATCGACGACGACCGCACCGGGGCCGTGGCGGTCGTCCGACCCGAGACCCCCGTCAACCCGAACGGCGCCTTCCACGAGAACGCGGTGCTCTCGGTGGTCGACTCGGCCGGGGACATCGTCGCTGATTCCTCGAACGCGATCGCCGAGGCCCGGGCGATGGTGCCGTGGTCGCACGTCGTGTCGGTGACCCCGTGGCCGCAGGGTCCGTTCAACCGCAGGATGCAGTTCCTCTACGAGTACGAGGGCGTCACGGTCGCCGTCACGAAGTTCACCGGGACCACCACGGGTGGCAAACGCCTCGACCTGACGTGCAGCGCGGGCCTGGACGCCTACCCGTCCCTGGTCGGGACGTTCGACTCGATCGCCGCCCGCAGCACCCTGGAGCTCCTCTCGTGAACGACCTCCTCGACCCGTTCGCGACCGAGTACGCCGGCCAGCCGCTCGAGCGCCTCGACCTGAGCCCGACGAGACCGCTCCCCGAGCCGACGTACACGCTGCCGTCCGGCGCACTGCAGGCGCTCTTCGACCTGCGCGGCCGGGGCCTCGTCTCCGCGGCGAAGCGCACCACCCCCGCGGCCACCGCGCTGCGTGCGGCGGGCCTGCTCGGTCGGTTCGGCGGCGCGAGCGAGACCGCGACGACCATCACGGGCATCGTCGAGCGCGCCGGCCGCACGCTCGCAGCGGAACGCGTCACCCGCTCCGGGACGACGACCTGGTCGTGCTGGGCGAGCGGTCCCGACGCCGTCGTCCGGACGGCGCACGACGACACCGAGACGATCGACCTCGTTCCGTTCACCTCGGCCGTGGGTCGCCTGGTGGCCTGGTCGGGCATCGAGCCGTTCTGGCCCGTCGCCGACCCGGACGACGACGAGTCGCGCGTGATCCCGGACGACGTCGTGGACGCGATGGTCTCCGGCCACCAGGTGGATCCCCCCGCGGGAGCTGGCCCGGTCCTCGCCGCCCGTTGGCAGGAGCCCTGGTCGACGGTCTCGATCGCGGTGCCGGGGTCCGACGACGGGCTCCCCCTCGTGTTCATGGGCGCGGCATCACACCTGCGGATCCGTGTGGAGGGTGGTTCACGACTGCAGCTGGTGCCGTCGTACTGGGTCTTCGAAGCGCTCCCGCAGCTGCTCGAACGAAGCTGGAGCACGACGTGATCTGGATCATCGGCGCCGCCTGCATGCTCATCGGCCTGCTCGGCTACACCGGCCTCTGGCGCTCCTGGGCGAAGGGCGGCCTGTCGTACTGGGTCTTCGGCCTGTTCTGGTTCGGCCTCGGCATCGTCCTGGTCAGCATCGTCCTCGCCCTGCCCGACCGCCCGGGCTGGCTCTTCTGGATCCCCGCGGCGATCGCGCTCCTGGGTGCCGCCTCCACCTGGTACCTGCCCCCAGCGCTCACCCCGCGCTGGTTCCGCGCGCTCCGCAGCAGTTGGCGCTGACCCGCCCCCGCACCCACCCACCACCCAGGAGGCGCGGCACCTGCCCGCACCGCGCCTCCCGTCCCACGCACACGCACCGTCTGCCATCCGGCGCGCGCCCGCTCAGGTCCCCGCGTCCGCCCCCTCCGACCGGACGCGGAGCACCCGCGCCGTCGGGGTCGCACCGCCGTCGTCGACGTGCAGCACCCCCGCGGACGCGTCCCACGTGACCTCCCACGGCCCGAGCGCCGTCGGGAACAGCGGCTCCACGGACACCGAGCGTCCGGCGAACCCCGGCAGCGGCAGCGACACCGATGGCGATGCGCCGGGCAGTGCCCACACCGACAGGTACAGGTCTCCGTCAGGGACGGCGAGCCCGAGCGCGACCCAGGTGTCCTCCCACCCGGGCAGCCCGAGCGGCCACACCGGCAGCGACGATTCAACGACCGACAACACCGCACGGTGCGCGGCGATCGCCGACCCCACGACCTCGCGCTGCGCGACGGACATCGAACTGAGGTACCCCGACAGGTACATCCGCCCGAGCACCCCGTTCACCAGCGACAGCGTGAACAGGTCGTCCGACATCGAGGGCGCCGGGTACGCCCAGTTCCCGGCCTGCTCGGGCAACATCGCAGCAGGAGCGGCGGCAGCGATCGACGCGTAGAGCACCGGGTCCTGCTGGTCCGAGGTGGACTGCATGTGCAGCCGCGAGAGCATCGCGGCGTCGGCCCGCATCGCCCCCGAGGCGCAGTTCTCGATGAGCAGCGCCGGGTACCGCGCCTGCACGTCGTCGAGCCAGTCGAGCAGAGCACGCCCGCCCTCGACTGAACCGACCCACGGCCCCGTCATGGTGTTGTAGTCCATCTTGAAGAACGTCACGCCGAGCGACCCCACGAGCCGGTCGACAACGCCGTCGAGGTGCGCCCGGGCCTCCGGCGAGCGCAGGTCGAGCAGGTGCCGCCCGTGCTCGGCGACCCGCACCCCGTGGTGGTGCACGAACGCGGACGACGGCAACGAGGACGCCAGCGGCGAGTGGATCCCGATCACCTCGGGCTCGAGCCAGAGGCCCGCCCGCATGCCCCGGTCGCGGATGTGGTCCACGACGACCGACAGCCCGGTCGGGAACCGCGACGCCGCCGGCTCCCACGCCCCGACGGTGTCCCACCAGTGCCCCTCGGCGTACCAGCCGGCGTCGATGCAGAACAGGTCGGCCCCGGCGTCGGCGGCCGCGTCGATGAGCGGCAGGAGCTTCTCGGTGGTCGGGTCGCCCATGAGCGTGTTCATGTAGTCGTTGAACACGAGCGGCAGGTCGGCGTCGGCCGGTCGCAGTGCACGGCGCGCTCGACGCTGCCGCGTGAGCACGGCGAAGGCCCCGTCCACCGACGACGCGATCCCGACCGACACCGGCACCGACACGAACGGCCGGTCCGGCGCGACGACAGCGGTCCACTGGTGTTCCTGGTCGGTCGGTCCGCTCAGCAGCAGGTACGCGTGCCGACGGGTCTCCCCCAGCTCGTACAGCCACGGCCCGTTGTGCTCGACCTGCCAGACGAGCGAGTAGGCGGGGCCTCCCAGCACCCCGATCGGCAGCGCCTCGCCGGTCGACCAGGACCCCCGGTTCTGCACGACGGCACGGCTGCGGGGCGGGTGGTGCTGGGCCTCGCGGTCGATGTGGGCGAGCCCGATCGATCGCAGCGCATCGGTGCGCCACCGGTTCTCGGCCGCCCAGTCGTTCTCGGCGTGCAGCAGCGACAGCTCGTCGACGGTCACGCCCGAGTCGTTCAGGAACGCCCCGGTCGCGAAGGACGACACGAAGTCGACGACGTGCTCACCCCGCTCCGCGCGCACCTCGGTCCACGTCTCGAACGCCGGCACACCGGCTTCCGCCCGGAACACGGACTCGGCCTGGAGGCCCGTGGCCGCGTCCTCCTGCAGGATCCGGAACCACAGGTCGGTCCCGTCGTCGTGCACGTGGTGCGACACGGGGCGCAGTCGCGCCCCGATCGTGGAGTCCACGTGCCGGAACCCGCCGGGGAAACGACCGTGCCCGACGGTCGTCAGCTCGACGAGCGGTTGCGGGTCGACGGGTCCGTCGGAGAGCGCTCCGCCGGCGAGCGCCCCGCCGGCCGGCACGAAGGACACGAGCGCCGCGGGCTGGTCCTCGCCGACCCGGAACCGCGCCGAGAACCCGGGCGTGGTCCAGTCGACGAACTCCTCGGTCACCGTGCCCCGACCGGCGCCGGCTCGCTCGACACCCATTCACCCACAGAGTGGTCGTAGCAGGTGGTGTTGTCGATCGTCGAACGGTCGAGCGCCGGCCCCGAGGTCACCCGCCGGTCGGTGCGCTCCGGGTCCGGGGCGGCCTCGGCGAGCAGCCGCGTGTAGTCGTGCTGCGGGTTGAGGATGACGTCGTCCGAGGGTCCGCGTTCGACGACCCGGCCGCGGTACAGCACCAGGATCTCGTCCGAGAAGTGCCGCGCGGTGGCGAGGTCGTGCGTGATGTACAGCACGGCGAGGTGGTCCTCGCGCTGCAGCCGACCCATCAGGTTGAGGACGCTGAGCCGGATCGACACGTCGAGCATCGAGACGGGTTCGTCGGCGACGAGCACCTGCGCGCCGGGGGCCAGCGCGCGGGCGATCGCGACGCGCTGCCGCTGCCCACCGGAGAGCTCGTGCGGCCGGCGCGAGGCGAAGTCCTCGTCGAGGTTGACGCGGCCGAGCAGTTCCCGGACCTTCGCGGCGGTCTCCTCGGCGCCCCGGGCACGGTGGTGGAGCTGCAGCGGCCGGGCGATGTGGTGCTCGATCGAGTGGAACGGGTTGAGCGACGCGAACGGGTCCTGGAACACCATCTGCACGTGCCGCCGGTACATGCTGCCGACGACGGGGGTACCGTCCTCCAACCGGACGTCGATCGATCCGCGCGTGGTGCTCTCGAGCTTCGCGAGCATCCGGGCGATCGTGGACTTGCCCGACCCGGACTCCCCCACGAGCGCGACGGTGCGGCCGGGCAGGAGCTCGAACGACACGTCGTCGACGGCGCGCAGGGTGGTGCGGCGCAGACCCTTCCGGGTGTGGAAGTCCTTGCCGAGGTGGCTGACGGTCACACTGGTCACGACGCGACCTCCTCATCGATGCCGGAACGGATGAACCCACCGCGAGCCCCGGACAGGCTCGGGAACGACTGCAGCAGCCGGCGGGTGTACGGGTGCTGCGGGTCGTGCTGGATCGCGTCGGCGGTGGCGCACTCGACGACCTCGCCGCGGAGCATGATCGCGATCCGGTCGCTGATCTCGAGCAGCAGCGGCAGGTCGTGCGTGATGAACACGACCGCGAAGCCGAGCTCGTCGCGCAGCCGGACGATCTCGCGCAGGATCTCCCGCTGCACGACGACGTCGAGCGCCGTGGTGGGTTCGTCCATGATCATGACCTGCGGTTCGAGCAGCATCGCCATCGCGATCATCACGCGCTGCCGCATGCCGCCGGAGAGCTCGTGCGGGTACGCCGTGATGCGTGACGGGTCGACCCCGACCCGGCGGAGGGCGTCCTCGGCGATCGCCCGACGCTCCTTCCGTCCCATGCCGCGGCGGTGCTCGACGAGCGCGTCGTCGAGCTGCGCCCGGATCGTGGTGACCGGGTTGAGCGCGTTCATCGCCCCTTGGAACACCATCGAGAGCTTCGACCAGCGGACGGCGCGCAGCTGCTCGTCGCCGAGGCCGAGCAGGTCGACGTCGCTGCCGTCCCGGTCGTGGAAGGTGATGCTGCCGGACGCGACCTTCGCCGGCGGCTTGTGCAACCGGGTGATGGCGTAGGCGAGGGTGGTCTTGCCGCAGCCGGACTCCCCCGCGAGCCCGAGGATCTCGCCGGGTGCGAGCGTCAGCGAGACGTCCTTGACGGCGTGCACCGGGTTCTCGGTCTCGTAGACGACGTCGAGGTGGTCGATGGTGAGGACGGCGTCGCGGGTCATCGGGCGACCCCCTTCCGGTCGGTGGTGGTCTCGGGAAGGCGAGCCGCGCCTCCAGGGCCGGACGAACGGGCGGCGCGACGCGCACGACGCTCGCGCCGTCGCTGCGCCCGCACGTTCGCGAGTCGCGGGTTGATGACCTCGTCGATGGAGAAGTTGACGAGGGACAGCCCCATGCCGAGCAGCGCGATGAGGAGCCCCGGCGGGACGAACCACCACCAGGCGCCCTGGGCGAGTGCGAAGCCGTTCTGCGCGTAGAACAGCATCGTGCCGAGGGTGGACGAGTTCGAGGCACCGAGGCCGAGGAAGGACAGGCCGGCCTCGCCGAGGATCGCGGCGATCACGGCGAACACGAACTGCGACGCGAGCACCGGCAGCAGGTTCGGCAGGATCTCCACCGCGATGACCCGCCAGGGCCGTTCGCCGGCGACCCGGGCGGCGGAGACGTAGTCGCGGTTGCGGATCGACATCGTCTGCGCGCGGAGGACCCGGGCGGACCCGGCCCACGACGTGATCGCGAGGACGATGGCGATGGTCCAGAGCCCGCGTGCCTCCTGCGGGACGAGGCCCGAGATGACGATGACGAGCGGCAGGCCCGGGATCACGAGGAACACGTTCGAGAAGAGCGAGAACGCCTCGTCCATGATCCCGCCGAGGTACGCGCCGAGGATGCCGA
>Ga0308167_1000666_pt1 | contig 54545 bp, 49 predicted proteins | sample PhyCR1_2_FD_202138 | JGI IMG/M metagenome (GOLD analysis project Ga0308167, IMG submission 202138) | Phyllosphere microbial communities from UC Gill Tract Community Farm, Albany, California, United States - DLSLRC.R1 | ecosystem: Host-associated > Plants > Phyllosphere > Unclassified | place... | reverse complement strand
AGGCAATGGCTGAAACTCAAAACTACGGCACTGGTCGCCGCAAAAGCTCTGCCGCTCGCGTCTTTATCAAGCCGGGTAGCGGTAACATCGTAATTAACCAGCGCTCTCTGGAGCAGTACTTCGGTCGTGAGACTGCACGCATGGTCGTGCGTCAGCCGCTGGAGCTGGTTGATATGGTTGGTAAACTGGACCTGTACATCACCGTTAAAGGTGGTGGTATTTCTGGTCAGGCTGGTGCGATCCGTCACGGTATCACCCGCGCTCTGATGGAATACGACGAGTCTCTGCGTTCTGAACTGCGTAAAGCGGGCTTCGTTACCCGTGACGCGCGTCAGGTTGAACGCAAGAAAGTCGGTCTGCGTAAAGCACGCCGTCGTCCACAGTTCTCCAAGCGTTAATTGCTGGCTGCTTCGGCAGTTACAATTGGCTCAAAAAACCCGCTTCGGCGGGTTTTTTATTGCCTGAATCGCGGCTTTTTCAGCGCAAAAACGCGAGCTTTCCCCGCATTTTGCCCGCAAATGATTATCCCCGCCCCACAAGCTGCTTAAAATCTGGTAAACTGACTGACACTTTGCGCCCGCGAGTCGCGGCGTTGTGCATACTGCTCCTGTCGGGACGACCGGACAATGCCCGTAACGCCCGGCTGTGTGCGAATCTGATGAGCAGGTGAGTCGCCGCGTGGTTGGCTATTCGCAGTATTTTTTTGTGAACAAACTTGGAGGTTTTCATGGCTGTCGCTGCCAACAAACGTTCGGTAATGACGCTGTTTTCTGGTCCGACTGACATTTTCAGCCATCAGGTACGTATCGTGCTGGCTGAGAAGGGCGTCAGCGTGGAGATCGAGCAGGTTGAAACGGATAATCTGCCGCAGGATCTGATTGACCTCAACCCGTATCGCACTGTGCCAACGCTGGTCGACCGTGAACTGACGCTGTATGAATCCCGCATCATCATGGAATACCTCGATGAGCGTTTCCCGCATCCGCCACTGATGCCGGTTTATCCGGTCGCGCGCGGTGAAAGCCGTCTGATGATGCACCGCATTGAGCAGGACTGGTACAGCCTGATGCGTACCATTGAAACCAGCAGCGGTGCCGAAGCCGATGCCGCGCGCAAGCAACTGCGCGAAGAGCTGCTGGCCATTGCGCCGCTGTTCTCACGTACGCCGTTCTTTATGAGCGAAGAGTTCAGCCTGGTTGACTGCTATCTGGCGCCGCTGTTGTGGCGTCTGCCGCAGCTGGGTGTGGATCTGGCTGGCGCAGGTTCGAAAGAGCTGAAAGGCTACATGACGCGCGTATTTGAACGTGACTCCTTCCTCGCTTCTTTGACGGAAGCCGAACGTGAAATGCGCCTGCAAGCCCGGGGCTAATCTATGGAAATGTCGCAACTTACTGCCCGCCGTCCCTATCTGCTGCGGGCCTTTTATGAATGGCTGCTCGACAACCAGCTGACGCCGCATCTGGTGGTGGATATCAATCTGCCTGGCGTACAGGTGCCGCTGGAGTACGCTCGTGACGGACAGATTGTCCTGAACATCGCACCGCGCGCGGTGGGTAACCTTGAGCTTGCCAACGATCAGGTGCGCTTCAATGCGCGTTTCGGCGGCGTGCCGCGCCAGGTATCCGTGCCGATGGCTGCGGTGCTGGCGATTTACGCGCGCGAAAACGGCGCCGGCACCATGTTCGAACCGGAGCCGGCTTATGAGCTGTCCGGCGACGAGCAGGAAGGCGGCCAGGAAGAGACGCTGATGTCGGTGATTGATGGTGACCGTCCGGACGATGCGACGGATGACGACTCTTCACCGGATGACGAACCGCCGCCGCGCGGTGGACGTCCTTCACTGCGCGTAGTGAAGTAAATCGCGGAAAATAAAAAACGGGCTGATTAGCCCGTTTTTTTATGCCTGTGTCGCAGCGCGGCTTAGCGCGCGGCAGACCAAAGGGAGCGTAGCGCTCCCTTTGTACCGATCTTAATAAACGTCGCGCAGATAACGCTTATCTTTCTTCAGCTGATCGATATAGGCTGCGGCACGTTCGCTGGAAAGACCACCGAACTGACGCACCACTTCATACAGCGCGGCATCGACATCCTTCGCCATGCGTGAGGCATCGCCACAGACATAGAAGTAGGCGCCTTCCTGCAGCCAGGCGTACAGCTCAGCGCCTTTCTCCAGCATGCGGTTCTGCACGTAAATCTTCTCTTCCTGATCGCGGGAGAATGCCAGGTCGAGATGCGTCAGCAGACCGCTCTGCTGCCAGCCCGCCAGCTCATCCGCGTAAATGTAATCATGTTCCTGATGCTGGTCGCCGAAGAACAGCCAGTTTTTACCTTCAGCACCGGTCGCCTGACGCTCCTGCAGGAAGGCGCGGAACGGCGCGATGCCGGTGCCCGGACCGACCATGATTAGCGGGGCGTTATTGTTCGCCGGCACGCGGAACGCTTTGTTCGGCGAAATAAAGATCGCCGGCTTCTCTCCGCGACGCACGCGTTCAGCCAGATAGGTCGAGCACACGCCTTTACGCTCGCGGCCACCGCTGTGATAGCGCACGGAAGCGATGGTCAGATGCACCTGGTTAGGGTGCGCCTTCGAGCTGGACGAAATGGAGTAAGCACGGTGCTGCAGCGGACGCAGCATCGCCACCAGCTCCGGCACCGACAGGCTGCGCTTCAGCTCGAGCTGCAGCAGATCCAGCGTATCTTTGCCCCACAGCCAGTTGGCCAGCGTGTCTTTATCGTCGTGCTGCAGCACGTGCAGCAGCTCCTGGTTGGTGGTGTGCTGTCCGACCCACTCAATCAGCTTGCGCGACGGCTCAGAAATCTCGAACTGATAGGTCAGCAGATCGCCGAGGTTACGGTCAAAGCCCGGCACCGGGGTTTCGTAGTCGGCTTTCAGCTCGCTCAGCAGCAGGCTCACCAGCCCGGCATCGTTCACCGGGATCACGCCCAGCGCATCGCCGGCTTCGTATTTCAGGCCGCTGTCGCTCAGGTCAAATTCGAAGTGACGGATATCTTTGGCGGACTGCTCGCCGGACAGACGCTTATTGGTCACCAGCGCCGCCGCGTACGGGTTTTGCTTGTTGCTGCCCGGGATCACCGGCGCTTCCGGCGCGCTCTCCAGCACCGTGCCGCTGCTGCCCGCGCTGGCGGCAAACTGTGGCATGGCACTGCCAATCCACTCGCTGGAAGGCTCTTCGTAATCGATGTCGCAGTCGATGCGATCCACTACGCGTTTCGCCCCCAACTGCTCCAGGCGCATATCAATGAACTTACCGGCCTGGCAGAAACCGTCGTAGCCGGTATCGCCGATTGCCAGCACGGCAAAGTGCATCTGCTCCAGACGCGGCGCGGTGCTGGCTGAGATGGCCTGCCAGAACAGCTGTGCGTTGTCTGGCATTTCGCCTTCGCCGTAGGTGGAGGTGACGATCAGTACATGACGCATGGTGGCGAACACATCCAGATCCACTTCACCCAGCGCCTGCACTACCGGCACCAGGCCTTTAGCGCGCGCCGCTTTGGCTGCGGTCTGCGCCAGCGCTTCGGCGTTACCGGTCTGGGAACCAAACAGAATATGCAGCTGGGTGGTGGCGCTGGCGCCCGCTGCCGGTGCGGTCTGCTTGTCTTCTAATACCAGCAGGCGCGAGTGGAGACCGGCGAGAAACCCCGCCAGCCAGTATTTCTGTTCGCCGTTAAACGGCGCGTCTTCAGGAATGTAAGGAATCTTCATGGATATCAGTACTCAAACCGTTTTATCGTCATCAATCTTCTTTCGCAGCACAATCAGGAGAGTTTCCCGACCGCGGCGGCAATCTCTGGCAGTGCGGCGCGTGCAAACAGCTCTTCAAAATCAGGCAGATGGCCCAGCACCTCACGGTTGCAGGCGTCCTGATAAATGATCCAGCCATAAGTTGCCAGGCTGTCCATGGAGCGAATGTTGCGCTGCGTCAGCGCGGCTTTGTAATCCGACATACGCTTGGCGGCGATCAGGCTTGCCAGCTCATCATCGCTGTAGTTCTCAATGGCCGCACGGGCATGACGCTGCAGCTTGCTGACCAGCGCGAAATCTTCGGTCATCAGCAGGTTGCGAACCGCTTTCTCGACTGCCGCGTCTTCCACCGCTGTGCCTTTCGGCAGTTTGCCCAGCGCCAGCTGCTGCGCGAAGCTCAGAACGGTGTAGTTATTCAGCAGAACAAACATCTCCTGCGTATCGGTCGCGCCGTAGGCCGGTACCGCACCGTCGGCGATGGTTTTGCCCGCACGCCAGGCTGATTTGAACTTGGCAACCTGATGCGCGGCCAGCGACGTGGACAGCTCTTCCAGCAAATCCTTACGCGTTTTCGCTTTCAGGATCTCGCCGCCGTCCTGGTACAGCAGCAGCGAGCGCGGCATCACGTAAACGAAGTGCTGACACTCGGTTTCCCAGTGCTCCAGCAGCCACGCCGCGCGCGGCGACTGGGTGGCTTCGAGGTGCCAGTGCAGCATGGTCAGCACTGCCTGCTTGTGCACCTGCGCCATTTCGTCTTCGTCAGCGATGGAGCCGAACAGCACCGAGTCACCGGCGGCGTGCGCGGCCAGGGAACGGTACGGATCGTACTGATAGGCGAAGCCGCCGCTCATGCCGTTACCGAAACCTTTACCAAAGGTGCCGAGGTTAAGAATCGCGCCGTTGGTCATGTATTCACAGCAGAAGTCGCCGACGCCTTCCACCACCGCGGTGGCGCCTGAGTTACGCACGGCGAAACGGTCACCGGCCTGGCCCTGAACAAACAGACGACCGCCGGTCGCGCCGAACAGCGCAAAGTTACCGATCAGCACGTTGCCGTCGCTGTCCTGTGCGCCGCCGCCCGGTGACATCACCACCAGTTCGCCGCCACACTGACCTTTACCGACGCCATCGTTACAGGTGCCGTAATGCTTCATCTGCATGCCGTCGTTGCAGAACGCGCCAAATGACTGACCGGCTGACCCGCGGGTATCAATCTGCACTGTGCGCGGTGCCAGATATTTCCGGCCACGGTCATCCTGCAGTACCGCCGGCAGCGCGGCCAGCTGCTGCGCCGACAGCTCGTGGTTCAGCATGCGCTCAATATCGATCGCCAGCTGACCGCCAACGCTCTTGTTACGGTTGTTCAGCGTTACGCCGTTACCCAGCGTAATCTCGCGGCGGGCAGCATCAACCAGCTGCGCTTTCAGCTCGTCTACCCAGCCATCGTCCAGCTCGAAATCTTTTTCCAGATACACCGGCTGAGCGATCTTCTGCTCTGGCACCACGGTCAGCATGGCGCGCAGATCGAGTTTGCCCACTTCCAGCGGATGATCCATCAGGTGCAGCAGGTCAGAGCGGCCGCGCGCTTCACGCAGCGAACGCAGACCGAGGCGTGCGAGGAACTCACGCACTTCCTGCGCCACGTTGATAAAGTACTGCGCCAGCTGACGCGGATCGCCATCGAAGGCTTCAGCGTTAGTGGTGAGGCCAGCCGGGCATTTGACGTTACAGTTTTTCGCCATCACGCATTTCAGCATCATCAGCGCGGTGGTGCCAAACTCGAAGCTGTCGCCGCCGAGCAGGGCCGATTTGATCACATCGCTGCCGGTCTGCTGTGCGCCGGAACAGCGCAGCTGCACTTTGTCACGCAGCCCGTTAGCGCACAGCGCCTGGTGTACTTCGGCGATACCGATTTCCGCCACGCGCCCGGTGTATTTCAGGCTGGTGACCGACGCCGCGCCGGTGCCGCCGGTGTTACCGGCGACGTTGATGACGTCTGCGCCAGCTTTTGCCACGCCGACTGCGATAGTACCGATGCCTTCAGACGAAACCAGTTTGACGATAACGCGCACGCGTGCCGCTTTACAGTCGTGGATCAGCTGCGCCAAATCCTCGATAGAATAAGTATCGTGATGCGGCGGCGGTGATACCAGTTCAACGCCCGGCGTACCGCCACGTGCGGCCGCAATCTCCACCGTCACTTTCGGTGCTGGCAGCTGACCGCCTTCGCCCGGTTTAGCGCCCTGGCCAATTTTGATCTCCAGCTCTTCCAGCATCGGGTCGGCCAGATAAGCCGCCCACACGCCGAAACGACCGGACGCCAGCTGTTTGATGCGCGATGCGCGAATGGTGCCGTGGCGTGAATAGTGTTCGCCACCTTCACCACAGTTACTCATTCCGCCCACCATATTGGTGCCGTGCGCTACCGCTTCGTGCGCCGGCGCGACCAGCGCGCCGTGGCTCATGGCGCCTGAGGCGAAGGTACGGGTGATTTCGTGCGCCGGCTGAATCTCTTCCAGCGGCAGCGAGGGCAGCGCGGTAAAGATTTTTGCCAGATAGTCTGCTGCCTGACCGTAAGCGGTAATGTGCAACACGCCTTCAGTGATGCTGCTGCTTTCGATCTCATCGTTAAAGCGGGTTTTCAGCGCGCGTGACAGCGCGGCCAGACGCTCGCTCTCCGGCTTCAGGCCGGCAATGGCATCAATCAGACGCAGCTCAAACTGGTTGAGGCTGCCGTTCACCGCTTCGCAGCGCAGGCCGCGAATGGCGAAGCCGTTGTTAACCAGCGAGTAGCGGCCCAGCTTGCGGCCAAATTCGGCTTCGCTGTCCACGTGGGTCAGATCGCACGGCAGCGCGAGGATGTCGCGCAGCGCCGCCGGACGACGCTTACGCTCAGCGTGCATCAGGCTGGAGAACTGACGGTAATCCGGCGTGATAGCAAAGCTGTCGATCACCGCATTCGGGATGCGCTCGAAGCTGCTGTCTTTAAACGACTCGGCTTTGATGCTGAACGCGTTATCCAGCCTGGCCAGCGTCATCAGACGGATAAAGTTGTCCTCTTCGCGCGCTTTGTCGGCGAAACGAATCGGCTGCTCTGTCATATCAATAAAGGTACGTACTGCGATGGTGCCATACGAGTGGCCCGCACCCTCAGAACGTTCTTTGAACAGACCCAGCAGTGGCACTTCGGCTTCGCCCTGAATTTTCAGTGCGCTCTGGTGCCAGTCCACCGCCATTTGCGCGATGGCCGGGAAGCCCGCGCCGCCCACCGGAGTTTTGATATTCGGGAAATATTTCTTCAGCACCGGATCTTCGGTATCGAGGAAGTTCGGCTCGAAGAACTCACCGCAGCTGTAGCTCTCAACGGTACACAGGCCCACTTTGCCCATGGTTTTCATCAGCGCTTTTTCTGCCGCTTTGGCATAGCGTTTGAACGCTTTGTTGCCTTCTTCACCTTCGCCAAACTTCTCTTCTGCACGCATCTGTACGCCCAGCGGATACACGGCAGAGGCGCCAAAGCCGAGCGTGGCGGCGATATGGTGCGAGGAGATGCTCTGGCCGCTCTCGACCACCAGTGACACATCCAGACGCAGGCCTTCCTGCACCAGACGCTGGTTGATGGCCGACACCATCAGCAGCATCGGAATGGCCGCATGAGTTGAAGAGATATGGCGATCGGTGATCACCGCGATGCCGCCCTGCTGACGGGCAAAATCCACCACCTGCTGCGCCAGGTTATCGATAGCGTTTTCCAGCGCTTTGGCGTTGGCGGCGCGGCTGACGATGTCTTTACCGATCACCGGCTCATACAGCATCTCGAAGCGCGCATACGGCGCCACTTTCTGCTCGCGCAGACGCAGCATGTCCAGGTGCGTCAGGATTGGGCTTGGCACGATGATCTGCTGACCTTTACTGCGGCCGAGGTGCGGTTTAGCGCCAAGGGCCACGCGCAGCGTCATGCCGTCCGCTTCACGGATGGAGTCGAGCGGCGGGTTAGTGACCTGTGCAAAGCGCTGCGAGAAGTAGTGCGCCATGCCGCCTTCATGATCGGACAGGCCATTGATGGCGTTGCCGTAACCCATCGCGGAGATCTTCTCAGCGCCGGTTTGCAGCATCGGGTCCATCATGAATTTGAAGCTTTCCTGGTTGTAGTAGTAAGCCACAAAGCGCTGATAGGTTTTCAGGTCGCCGCGATAGCGCAGCGGTGAGCCGAGTTTCTCTGCCGGCACTTCCGGCAACTGCTGCAGTTCAACGCGTGCCGCCTGCACCAGGGAGAGATAATCTTTTTCCGCTGCCAGCTTTTCCAGCGCCTGCACGGTGGTGTAAGAGCGTTTCTCTTTGTGATCGTAATAGAGCATGCCGCCAGCTTCGATACGGCCACGGCGCAGCACGCTCTCCGGTGGGAAGGCGATCTGGCCGGCTTCTGACATCGCACCGATGTACTCAGCGGTTTCGACGGAGCGCAGCGGACGCAGGCCAAGACGGTCCAGCCGTGCGCCAATCACTTCGCCGTTACCGAAGATCAGCGCGGCGGGGCCGTCGTTCTTCTCTTCATACAGCGAGAAGTATTCGAGCATGGCGCGCACTTCAGCTGACAGCGAGGTGTCGTTTTCCCACGCCGGCGGCATCATTGAAACCACGGCGTTGATCAGATCGAGGTTATCTTCCATCAGACGGCTGTGGATGCTCTGATCGAGACGCGAACTGTCAGACTGGCCTTTTGGCCGCACGATCTTTTTGCCGCGCGCCAGCATCAGTGCCGCTTCCGCGATGCGGTTTTTACGGTCCGTGTTCAGCTCACCGTTGTGCGCCATCAGGCGGAACGGCTGCGCCATCGTGGTATGCGGATCGGTATTGGTGGAGAAGCGGGTATGGAAAAACAGTCCGCGCACCTGATGATCGGGATCGGTCAGATCTTTGAAGTAGGGAATCACTTCATTGGAGTTCAGGCGGGCTTTGAACACCTGAGTGCGCGACGACAGCGACAGCGGATAAAGGCCGCCGAATTCGCTTTCGGTAAAGGCGCGTGCTTCGATGTCCAGCAGCGCACGGTAAATGTGGCGCTCGAAGTCGCTCTGCTCGGTAACGTCCTGCGGTGCGGCAAACACCCACTGCACGATCGGCAGCTGGAACTGCTGTGCGGCCGGGCGCGTGACACTGTTGTCCAGCGGCATATCACGCTTCAGCAGCACCGGGAAGTTGTAAGCGGCCAGCGTCTCTTCAACCAGACGCTCTGCGTTCGAGCGCAGCGCCGCATCTTTTGGCACAAAGAAGTTGCCCACGCCAAAGCGGCCCGCTTCCAGCGCCTGACCGGTCAGCTTACGGAAGAAGTTCAGGGAGAGGTCAACGTTAACGCCTGCACCATCGCCCACACCCTCTGCAGACATCCCGCCACGGTGCGGTACCGTGCACAGGGCGCTATGCGCCATCTGCAGGATTTCATGGGTCTGCTCGCCGTCCTTGCGGGTAATGAAACCTACACCACAGCTGTCGCTTCCTGCTGATGGATCATACAAACCCCAGGGGTTAGGTTGTTGAGTGGACATTGAGGGTCTCCTTAAACTGCTTTAGACATTACCTGCATTATTTCAGGCACAGAGCGCTGCTGCGTGCTGTATCAATTTGTTTTCGCGCGCTTTTACGCGGACGTCGCAACACCGGACAACGACAATCAAGGCACTGATTCACGTCCTTGATTGGCTGTCCATAAAATCCGGTCTCTAAGGGAGATAACTTGCATCCAGAGGGAGTCTTCTTGCTGCATAGATATGCCGAGACACAGTCCCGACTGGAAAGCATCCAGCGGAATTCCAACTTATCGGGAAAGCGAACTCAGGTCAAATAGCCAGCTTTATTACGGTTAATCAGCCTTTTTGCGATTTAACTGTATGATTATTATGTTTTTATTACGTAAATATATGTCAATCTGACCTTTCTGATTCCCTTATGAAGTGTGAGCCGTCTCACTGTGTGATCGGCCTCATATTTCCAGACCATGCTGTTGAATGTGGGGATGCCAGCACAAAATTCTGTTTGGACCGTTTCGTGCACAGCATGTATCTGTTTTTCTTATGGCGGAACATTTGAATCAAAACGCGGTTGCCATTAGTAAAATTAATTAACCAGGGTGTGATTAAAACAGCACTTAAGCTGAATGGATATGCAATAACGGAAGGCAACCATCAGGAGTGATGGCTGCAGAAAGCGGATGCGCCGGGCACGCGGCACCGGGACCCGCAAAAGCGCGGCCCTCCAGATTATTCAGTTAGCAGAATTAGTCAAGCGCTTTAGGCATAAAGGCGGGAACGTCGGCGAAACGCCGCGCTGCTGCACCATAACAGGGCGTAAAGTCAGTCCGCACGGCGCGTGCGGCGGCGCAGCGCGCAGATAATTACGCTATGATGAGCCAGATTCGTTCAGGGAGCGCGTAATGAAACAGATTCGTCTTTTAGCACAGTACTACGTGGATTTAATGGTCAAGCTCGGGCTGGTGCGGTTTTCGCTGCTGCTGGCTTCGGCGCTGGTGGTGCTGGCAATGGTGGTGCAGATGGCGGTCACCATGGTGCTGCGTGGCCACGTTGAAAGTATCGACGTCGTGCGTTCGGTGTTTTTTGGCCTGCTGATTACCCCGTGGGCGGTCTACTTTCTCTCCGTAGTGGTCGATCAGCTGGAGGAGTCGCGCCAGCGGCTGTCGAAGCTGGTGGACAAGCTGGAGGAGATGCGCACGCGCGACCTTGAACTGAATCAGCAGATGAAAGAGACCATCAGCCAGCTGAACCAGGAAATCAGCGACCGTATTAAAGCAGAGCAGGCGCGCGAGCAGGTGATGGATAAGCTGCGCGAAGAGATGACGCGGCGTGAACAGGCGCAGATTGAGCTGGAGCAGCAATCTTCCTTCCTGCGCTCGTTCCTTGATGCCTCGCCCGACCTGGTGTTCTATCGCAACATCGACAAACAGTTCTCCGGCTGTAACCGCGCCATGGAACTGCTCACCGGGCTGAGCGAGAAGCAGCTGATTGGCCTGACGCCGCGCGACATTTATGACGAAGATGCCGCCACCAAAGTGCTGGAGACCGATGAGAAGGTGTTTCGCCACAATGTGTCGCTTACCTATGAACAGTGGCTGCAGTATCCGGACGGGCGCAAAGCCTGCTTTGAAATCCGCAAAGTGCCGTATTACGACCGCGTCGGTAAGCGCAGCGGCCTGATGGGCTTCGGACGCGATATTACCGAGCGTAAGCGCTATCAGGACGCGCTGGAGAACGCCAGCCGTGAAAAGACCACCTTTATCTCCACCATCAGCCACGAGCTGCGTACGCCGCTAAACGGCATCGTCGGGTTGAGCCGCATCCTGCTGGATACCGATCTCAATCAGGAGCAGCTGAAGTACCTGAAAACCATTCACGTCTCGGCCATCACCCTCGGCAACATCTTTAATGATGTGATTGAAGTCGACAAGATTGAACGGCGCAAAGTGCAGCTGGATAACCAGCCGCTGGATTTCACCGGCTTCCTCGCCGACCTGGAAAACCTCTCCGGCCTGCTGGCGCAGCCGAAAGGGCTGAAGTTCGTTATGGCACCGGAGTTGCCGCTGCCGCACAAGATCTCCGCCGACGGCACGCGCCTGCGCCAGATTCTGTGGAACCTGATTGGCAATGCGGTGAAGTTTACCCGGCAGGGCGAAATCGTGGTGCGCGTCGCTTATCGCCAGGACGAAACGCTGCACTTTGAGGTGCAGGACTCCGGGATGGGCATTCCGCAGGAAGAGCAGGACAAAATCTTCGCCATGTATTACCAGGTGAAAGATCAGCACGGCGGTAAACCGGCCACCGGCACCGGGATTGGCCTGGCGGTGTCACGCCGGCTGGCGCAGGCGATGGGCGGCGATATTACCGTCAGCAGCGCACCGGGTCAGGGCTCGTGCTTTACCGTGGAAATCCACGCGCCGCGCGTGGCGGATGAAGTGGAAGATGAGGATCAGGACGACAGCATGCCGTTGCCGGCGCTGCACGTGCTGCTGGTAGAAGATATTGAGCTCAACGTGATTGTGGCGCGCTCGGTGCTGGAGAAGCTGGGTTGCAGCGTGGAGGTGGCGATGACCGGCGGTGAGGCGCTGGCGATGTTCGATCCGCAGGAGTTCGACCTGGTGCTGCTGGATATCCAGTTGCCGGACATGACCGGCCTCGATGTGTCGCGCGCCATTCATCAGCAGCACGCCGGCGTGACGCTGCCGCCGCTGGTGGCGCTGACTGCCAACGTGCTGAAGGATAAAAAAGAGTATCTCGATGCCGGCATGGACGATGTGCTGAGCAAACCGCTGGCGGTGCCGGCGCTGACCGCGATGATCAAGAAATTCTGGGATTACCAGGCCGAAGCGGAAGCGGTGGTGAGTGACGCCGACGCGGAACAGTCACGCACGCTGCTGGATGTCGACATGCTGGAGCAGTATATCGAGCTGGTTGGTCCGGGGCTGATCACCCAAAGCCTGACGATGTTCGAGCAGATGATGCCGGGTTATCTTGAGGTGCTGGACTCCAACATGATGGCGCGTGACCAGAAGGGCATCGCCGAAGAGGGGCACAAGATCAAAGGCGCGGCGGGCTCCGTCGGCCTGCTGCATCTGCAGAAGCTGGCGAAACAGATTCAGTCACCGGAATTGCCGGCCTGGTGGGATAACGTGCAGGAGTGGGTTGACGAGCTGAAGCACGAGTGGCGGCACGACGTTGAAGTATTACGGAACTGGGTTGCGGAGCGGGAAAAATAGCGCGGGCCAGAAAAAAAATGACCCCAGTCGAAACCGGGGTGCGCGAATACTGCGCCAACACCAGGGAAATGGGCGCTGCTGCTATTATTAGAAATCGAATACAAAAGCAACAGCGTGGTATTGGTTAACGCTTCAAAATCACCTTAGCAAATTCGCCACAGCTTGTGACAAGATTCATTAAATTGTGTGATGTTGAGCAGCGTTTAAATACAGAAAACATTAATTTGCTGACACAGTCAAGCAAGGAATCAATTTCTTTGGCGTATTGCACTATTTTTGAGCAAATGTTCGGTTTTTTGCCTGGTTTTCCCACAGTCGCGGTGCGGAAAGCGCTGCGCAGCGAAGGGAAACGGCAAAAAGCGCAGCGCAACGGCCGTTTTTATGCTCATGTTATTGATTCTAATAATGAATAACCAGATTTTGCCGCGGTTATCCAAAACGTTTTGGAAACCCCCGGCTGAAAGTTCCAGTTCGGGCATTGAACGGTTAGCGTAAACCGGATGGGCGGTAAAACGTTTTACAGGTTGCGCCCTGGTCTGAAGCGTAATTGTCGCTATTTGCGCCGTGTTTTTCAGAATGGTCTCGGTTGTCAATGAACATCTTCACTGACTACTAAAGATGATAGTTAAACATCGTGAAAGGTTTAACGTGAGCGGTATCACAATCGGTTAAGTATTTATGCCCGTGCGCGCTGCGCGATTTTTCTGCATGGAACCGATTCCTTTTTGCCGGAAGTGCTTGATGCGACTGGCTCTAATAGAGGAACGATGGTTGCCCGCGCAATGAGTTTGGCTGGTGGTCGCGATGCCGCAGAGATAAAATTCCGGCTTGCATCACCGCTATTTGAAATCATGACCTGAGTAATTGATTAATCCAGGGAACCGGTAAGAGACGATTGCATGAGTAAGAGTAAAGGGAAGATGGTCCAGCGCCTGAAGCGGCTGGCTGGCAGGGTGCTTCTGGCATGGCTGGGTCTGTGGCTGGCCGGCATCGTGCTGTTCGCATTTTTGCCGGTGCCGTTTTCGGCGGTAATGGTGGAGCGGCAGCTTGGCGCGTGGTTCAGCGGACGCTTCGATTATGTCGCGCATTCAGACTGGGTGGGAATGGATGAGATTTCACCGTGGATGGCGCTGGCGGTGATCGCCTCGGAAGATCAAAAATTCCCCGAGCACTGGGGCTTTGACGTGCATGCCATTCAGCAGGTGCTGGACAATGACGGCAGCGAACGGATGCGCGGCGCTTCAACGCTGTCTCAGCAGACGGCGAAGAATCTGTTCTTGTGGGATGGCCGCAGTTGGGTGCGCAAAGGGCTGGAGGCCGGGCTGACGGTGGGGCTGGAAACGGTTTGGACCAAACGCCGCATTCTGACAGTCTACCTGAATATTGCGGAATTCGGGAACGGGGTGTTTGGTGTGGAAGAGGCATCGCAGCGCTATTTCCACAAGCCTGCCAGTCGGCTGAGCATGGCGGAAGCCGCTTTGCTGGCGGCGGTGCTGCCGAATCCGATTCGCTTCCGCGCGGATGCGCCTTCCGGCTACATTCGTCAGCGCCAGCAGTGGATTATGCGCCAGATGCGCCAGCTGGGCGGCGAGGGCTTCCTCAACCGTTACCAGCTGCACTGACGCGGTTAGTCTTCGTCAAAACCGGCTTCAAACAGCTCAATGACCGCGGCCAGCGCCTGGGTTTCCTGCGGGCCACTGGCCTCGATTTCGATATGACCGCCTTTAGCGGAGTCGAGCATCAGTAGCGCAATCACGCTGCTGGCTTCGGCTTCGGTACCGGCCTCGTTACGCAGCAGCACTTCCGCATCAAAACTCTGCACCAGCTCAAACAGCTTCATCGCCGGGCGCGCATGCATACCCAGCTTATTTCGAATCTCAACGGTTTGCTTCACGGTCATGATTTGCGTTTTTCCAGGGTGCGATGACGGGACTGCACATTTTTACCGCGCGAACGGAAATAGTCTGCCAGCTGTTCGGCAATGTAGACCGAACGGTGCTTACCGCCGGTACAGCCAATCGCCACCGTCAGATAGCTGCGGTTATTGGTTTCCAGCATCGGCAGCCACAGCTCGAGATAGCTGCGTGTCTGGTAGATAAAGTTGTGCACTTCGGTGTGACGATCGAGGAAGGCCGCCACCGGACGATCGAGCCCGGTCATCGGACGCAGTTTCGGATCCCAGTGTGGGTTGGGCAGAAAACGCACGTCAAACACGTAATCAGCGTCGATCGGGATGCCGTGCTTGAAGCCGAAGGATTCAAACACCATGGTGAGTTCACGCTCACGCTTGCCCAGCAGGCGCGTGCGCAGCATTTCTGCCAGCTCATGTACCGACATCTCTGAGGTATCGATGATCAGATCGGCACGCGAGCGCAGCGGCTCCAGCAGATCGTTTTCCTCATCAATGGCGCTTTCCAGCGACAAATTTTTGCTGGAGAGCGGATGCAGGCGGCGCGTGTCGCTGTAGCGGCGGATCAGCGTGTTGCGATCGGCGTCCAGAAACAGCAGCTGTGGCGAGAACGCTTCCGGCAGATTGTTCAGTGCCTGCTCAAACACCTCCGGTGATTCCGGCATGTTGCGCACGTCAATGCTAACCGCCGCTGAGATATTGCGCTCGGTTAAGGTGTTCGCCAGCTCCGGCAGCAACACCACCGGCAGGTTATCGACACAGTAGAAGCCCATATCCTCAAGGGCGCGCAGCGCGACTGATTTTCCTGAGCCTGACCGACCGCTAACGATCATCAGCACCATCACATTTCTCCCGTGTTAAACCGGCACGCAGGCCGGTAAAAGTGTCTGTCGCTTAAGCGTGATCTTCCTGAGCTTCTGTAATGATGGCGTAGAGCTCTTCATCGCTCTGTGCCGCGCGCAAACGGCGGCAGACGGTTTTATCCGCCAGGCGTTTCGCCACCAGCGACAGGGTGTGCAGATGGGTTTTGCACTGGTCTGCGGGCACCAGCAGGGCAAACAGCAGGTCAACCGGCTGGTTGTCGACGGCGTCAAAGGCGATAGGCTGGTCGAGGCTGATAAACACGCCAACGGCGCGCAGCGTATCCTCCTCCAGCTTGCCGTGCGGGATGGCGATGCCGTTGCCAATGCCGGTACTGCCCATGCGTTCACGGGTCAGGATGGCTTCAAAAAGCGTCTGGTGCGGCAGATTGAGCTGCTTAGCGGCCAGCTCGCTGATAATTTCCAGCGCGCGCTTTTTACTCTGGCAGTGTACGCCGCTGCGGGTGCAGTCCAGCGAAAGGACCGCGCTCAATTCCAGTGTCAGATCGTTGTTCATCATCGTTTCACTTGCGTGTTCACATAGCCGTAAGGCACGTACCGGGACACCGCGAACGGGCAGGGCAGGTGACTGCAGGCGCTTGCGCAGATGACAAAACGGGGCGGTGACCCGCCCCATTTCTCCTCTGAGTGCTGAACCCGTCAGCACTCTGCAAGCGTGAAGGTTAGTGTTTTTTCAGTTTGTCTTTGTGTTTGGTCAGCTGACGGGCCAGCTTGTCAATCAACCCGTCGATGGCCGCGTACATGTCTTCCGCTTCCGATGTGGCGTGCAGCTCCCCGCCGTTGACGTGCAGGGTTGCTTCCGCAATCTGCGTCACCTTCTCCACTTTCAGAACAATATAAACCTGATTGATACGATCAAAATAGTGTTCCAGTTTGGCAAATTTGTTATTTACAAATTCGCGCAGTGGGTCGGTTATCTCAACATTCAGTCCGGTAAGGTTTAGCTGCATAGGTCTTCCTTCTTGTTTCGGTCAAACCAGCTGCTTGCGCTGGTTTGATGGCGGTATAGATAAAGACTCGCGATACTTAGCAACCGTACGTCGCGCCACCATGATGCCCTGTTCAGATAACATGGAGGTCAGTTTGCTGTCGCTCAAGGGTTTTGCGGGATTTTCCGCGGAGATTAATTTTTTCACCAGTGCACGGATCGCCGTCGACGAGGCTTCGCCACCGCCTTCGGTGCTGACGTGACTGGAGAAAAAATACTTCAGTTCAAAAATGCCACGCGGGCTGTGCAAATACTTTTGCGTGGTGACGCGGGAAATGGTGGATTCATGCATATCCACGGCCTGGGCGATATCCGCCAGCACCATCGGACGCATATACTCTTCACCCTGTTCAAAAAACGCCTGCTGCTGTTCGACAATACAGCGCGTCACTTTCAGCAGCGTGTCGTTGCGGCTCTCCAGGCTCTTAATCAGCCAGCGGGCTTCCTGTAAGTTGCTGCGAATAAACTGACTGTCACTGTCATTACGCGCAGAACCGCCCATCGCGGCGTAATGCTGATTAATCTTCAGGCGCGGCAGGCTGTCAGCGTTCAGCTCCACCGTCCAGCGTGTGCCAGTCTTGCGCACCAGCACATCGGGAATCACATACTCGGGCTCGCTGGTATTGATGGACTGCCCGGGGCGCGGATCGAGCGACTGAATCAGCAGCATCGCTTCCTTCAGCACCTCTTCTTTCAGCCGCGTCACGCGCATCAGGCTGCGGAAATCGTGGTTAGCCAGCAGGTCGAGGTGCTCGCTGACAATCAGCCGTGCTTCGTTCAGCATCGGCATATCGGCCGCATACTGCGACAGCTGCACCAGCAGGCAGTCACGCAGATCGCGTGCGCCGACGCCCACCGGATCGAAACGCTGTACGCGCTTCAGCACCGCTTCCACCTCTTCCAGCGTCAGCTCTTCGTCACCAATACTGTCACAAATGTCCTGTAAGCTGACGGTGAGATAACCGGTATCATCAATGGCATCGACGATGGAGGTGGCGATGGCGCGGTCGGTGTCGGTGAACGGCGTCAGTTCCACCTGCCACATCAGATAGTCCTGCAGCGACTGCGTGGTTTCACCCTGATACACCGGCAGCTCGTCGTCCTGGTAATCGGTGCCGGTGCCGGAGGGCGTGCCGGCCGTGTAGATCTCGTCCCAGGTGGCATCGAGCGGCAGCTCTTCCGGCATCTCTTTCTGTTCGAGTGCCTCACGGGTATCTAACGCCTCGTTCTCCTGAAATTCGCGGGCGTCGACTTCATCGTGCAGATCGGTTTGTTCAAGCAGCGGATTGCTTTCCAGCGCCAGTTGCAGTTCCTGCTGGAGTTCAAGCGTAGAGAGTTGCAGCAAGCGGATTGCCTGCTGCAACTGGGGGGTCATCGCCAGCTGTTGGCTGAGCCTGAGTTGCAAACCTTGCTTCATAATCCGGCTAGAATTTCCTAAGCAAATGTCGGGTATGCCGACACCTTATCAGAGTCTGAACTCTTCGCCCAAATAAACCCGCTTAACCTGCTCATCTGCAAGAATTTCATCTGGCGTGCCGTGGGCAATCAGATGGCCCTGGCTGACGATATATGCGCGCTCACACACCGCGAGCGTTTCACGCACGTTGTGGTCGGTGATCAGCACGCCGAGGCCGCTGTCACGCAGGTGTTCGATGATCTTTTTGATATCGATAACGGAGATGGGGTCAACGCCGGCAAAAGGTTCATCCAGCAGGATAAACTTTGGATTGGCGGCCAGCGCACGGGCAATCTCGACGCGGCGACGTTCACCGCCCGACAGCGCCTGGCCCATGCTGTCGCGCAGATGGCCAATGTGGAACTCTTCCATCAGCTCATTGGCGCGATCCTGACGCTGCTCTTCCGTCAGGTCGTCACGCACCTGCAGTACCGCCATCAGGTTGTCGTAGACACTCAGACGGCGAAAGATCGACGCTTCCTGCGGCAGATAACCGATGCCGCGGCGCGCGCGCGCATGCAGCGGCAGAATACTGATATCTTCTTCATCAATGATGATGCGGCCGGCATCACGCGGCACGATGCCGACCACCATGTAGAAGGTGGTGGTTTTACCGGCCCCGTTGGGGCCCAGCAGGCCGACAATCTCGCCGGATTTCACCTGCAGGCTGACATCTTCTACTACGCGACGGCCTTTGTAGGCTTTCGCCAGGTTTTCAGCGACTAATGTGGCCATAGCGATCAGTTACTCTTTTTGGGGCTCGCAGACGAACCGTTTTTATCCTGCAGCTGCGACGGCACCAGCACGGTGGTGACACGCTTGCTCTGGCCCTGACTGTAGGCCTGCATTTTCTGCTCTTTCACCAGATAGGTGATGCGATCGCCTTTGATGTTGCTGTCCTGCTGCTCAATAAAGGCGTTGCCGGTCAGCTCGACGAAATCGTTGGCCAGCTCATAGTGCAGTTTGGCGGCGTGACCCTGCACCGGTTTGCCGTTGTCCTGCATCTGATAAAAGGTGGCCGGATTGCCGTAGGCATCAACGATGGTTTTGTTGCTGTCGCCGCCGGGACGCGTTACCACCACTTTATCGGCGGTAATTTTGATGGTGCCCTGGGTCACGATCACGTTGCCGGTAAAGGTGGCGACGTTACCCTGCAAATCGAGCGCCTGGTTCACCGAGTCGATGTTAACCGGCTTGTCCGAATCGCCCGTTAACGCCAGCGCCGGCAGGCTGGTTGCCAGCAGCGCACTCACCAGCAGCAACTTAAGGCTATTTTTGTTCATTTTGAATTTCATAGGAGGTTTTGACCTTTTCAAGCAGCTCGGCATTCTTTGTCCGTAGGTTGCCGCGCATCTTCATGCCAGTGGAGTTAAAACTGCGGCCAAATAGGGTGACCTGATCGTCAGACGTCACATCCTGGCTGACCAGATTAACCTGAGCATTATCCGTGATGATGCGCTCAAGCTGGGAATCCTGCGTCAATGTGTGTACTTCAACGTGGCCATAAAGATACAGCATACGATCTTTCGTCAGCTTTGCCTTGTCAGCACGAACCGACCACGTGGGCACTTTGTTTTCGTCGTAAGTGGTCATCACCGGATTATCGAACCAGCTCACTTCTTCGGCCGAAAAGTAGGTCACTTTATCCGAGACCAGCTTATAGGCCAGCGCACCCGTCGGGTTATACACCACGGTGCTGGAGTTGGCGCTGGTGTAGGTCGGCGCCTGATCGTTGGTCGCCACCGGCGTGGCGCTGTCGTCCTGGTTGGTAAGATTCCAGCCGATCAGCACCAGGGCGATCAGCGCCAGAATCAGCGTTATCCAACGCCTGCTTTTACTCATACTGATTGCCCTTTGGCATCCTCAAATTTGTTCTGCGCTAGCAAAATCAGGTCGCATAGCTCACGTACTGCACCGCGACCGCCAGCAATGCGCGTCACGTAATGCGCGCGCGGCAGTAACACCGGATGCGCATCGGCGACGGCCACGCTCAAACCCGCCTGTGCCATTACCGGCCAGTCGATCAGGTCGTCACCAATATACGCGACCTGGTCTGCCGATAGTGACAGTTTATCCAGGAGTTCGCGCCAGGCCAAAAGCTTATCCGACTGTCCCTGGTAAAGATGCGTAATGCCGAGCGTTTTACAGCGATCTTCCAGCAGTTTAGCGCGGCGGCCGGTAATAATAGCCACTTCGATGTCCGAGGTCAGCAGGCAGCGCACGCCGTAACCGTCGCGCACGTTAAAGGCCTTTAGCTCTTCACCGCTGTTGCCCATGTAAATCAGGCCGTCGGACATCACGCCGTCGACATCGCAAATCAGCAGGCGGATGTTGGCGGCCCGCGCCATCACGTCGGCGCTCACCGGACCGTAGCAGGTGTCGACCATCGTGGTTTCAGCACTCATTATTGTTTCCCGTTCAGACCACGCCAGCGCGCAGCATGTCATGCATATGTACCACACCGAGCAGGCGATCGTCATCGGCCACCAGCAGCGCAGTGATGTTTTTGTTTTGCATCAGATTAAGCGCGTCCACCGCCAGCAGGTTAGGGCGCACGCGAATCCCGCCGCGCGTCATCACATCCTGGATGCGGGCCGACTGGAAATCGATGCCCATATCGAAGATGCGGCGCAGGTCACCGTCCGTGAAAATCCCTTCGATTTTCATCAGGTCGTCGACAATCACCGTCAGGCCGAGGTTTTTGCGCGTGATCTCCAGCAGCGCGTCGCGCAGCGAGGCGTCGCGGGTGACGTGGGGAATTTCATCGCCGCTGTGCATAATGTCGCTGACGTGCAGCAGCAGTTTGCGCCCCAGTGCGCCGCCCGGGTGCGACAGCGCGAAATCTTCCTGCGTGAAGCCGCGCGCTTCCAGCAGCGCCACCGCCAGCGCATCGCCCATTACCAGCGTGGCGGTGGTGCTGGAGGTCGGTGCCAGCCCGAGCGGACAGGCTTCCTGCGGCACTTTCACGCATAAATGCACATCGGCAGCCCGGCCCATGGCGCTCTCCGGACGGCTGGTCAGGCAAATCAGCTGCACTTTCTGCCGTTTGAGCACCGGGATCAGCGCGAGGATTTCGCCGGACTCGCCGCTGTTCGAGATGGCGATCACCACATCGTTGGTGCTGACCATGCCGAGATCGCCGTGGCTGGCTTCACCCGGGTGGACGAAGAACGCCGGCGTGCCGGTGCTGGCGAAGGTGGCGGCCATTTTCTTGCCGATATGGCCGGATTTGCCCATGCCCATCACCACCACTTTGCCACGGCAGGCAAAGATCATTTCGCAGGCGCGGCTGAAGTCGGCGTTAATATACTGGTCGAGCTGTTCCAGCCCTTCGCGTTCAATGCGCAGTACCGCTTTACCTGCCTGCTGGAAGTCGAAATCCGGTTGCTGATGTGACATGGTCAGTCATCCTTAATAGCTTGCGATAAGCGTGGGGCTGAGCCACAGCCACAGCACCCACACGATAAATCCACCTAACAGCAGCGTGCCCGCGATGCGGCCGATGCGGCGCTTGCGCAGCAGGCACAGCAGGGCGAACAGCACGCTGACGCCCAGCATAATCCAGTAATCCCGCGCAAAGGCGTGCGCATCGATCGCGCCGGGATGCACCAGCGCCGGCAGGCCCAGCACAATCGCCAGATTGAAGATATTGGCGCCAATCAGGTTGCCGATGGCGATATCGTCCTCGCCTTTCAGCGCGCCGGCCAGCACCGTGGCCAGTTCCGGCAGGCTGGTACCGACAGCAATCAGCGTCAGTCCCATCACCAGTTCGCTAACGCCGAAGTAATCCGCAAACACCGTGGCGTTGTCGATCACCATGCGCGTCGACATCGGCAGAATAATCAGCGCCACCGCCAGCCAGAGAAACGCCACCGTATTGCCGCTTTCGTCACGCGGCAGCTCCGCCAGTTGTTCACGCGTCAGGGTGTCATTATTATCGCGCTCGGCCCGCCGGGCGATGCGGATCGCCACCAGCAGATAACCCAGCGCCAGCAGCAGCAGTGCTACGCCATCCAGCCGGCTGAGCTGGTTATCAAACAGCATGATGCCGCTGAGCAGTGAGACCAGCAGCAGCAGAGGGAGTTCGCGGCGAATCAGATTGGAGTGTACGGTTAAAGGGTGCAGCAGCGCAGCGCCACCAAGGATCAGCAGAATATTGGTGATGTTCGAGCCCAGCGCGGTACCCACGGCTAAATCCATCTGACCATGCTGCGCGGCAGAGAACGAGACGATCAGTTCCGGCAGTGAAGTGCCAATGCTCACCACCGTCATGCCAATGATCAACGGGGGAATGCCAAGGGATCGACACAGGATCGCGGCGCTGAACACCAGGCGGTCAGCTCCGTAAGCCAGTAAAATCAATCCGATAAACAGCAGGGCAGTGGCTACGAACATGAAAAATCCTTGATGGATAACGGTGCCGGCAAACCTTGTCCGACAGGTAAAAGCAGTGCGCGTGCGGAATCAGGCGCTGATTTTGACTGTCTGAGAGGCAAAAGTAAATTTTAAGGCCGTTTTCGCCACACCGGACGGGTAAGTTTCTGTAAAACTATCGTGCATTGTGGTTTACCAGGCTACCATCCACCACGTTAATTACGCCCGATCCGTTTAAAGAGGTAATGATGATCCAGCAGCAAACGAATCTGGTTGAGGTTCGTGGCGTCAGTTTTACGCGCGGCAATCGCACCATCTTCGACGACATTTCGCTGACCGTTCCAGCGGGCAAAGTCACGGCGATTATGGGCCCTTCCGGCATCGGTAAAACCACCCTGCTGCGCCTGATTGGCGGGCAGCTGCAGCCGGACAAAGGTGAGATCTGGTTTCGTGACCAGAACATTCCGACGCTGTCGCGCCGTAAGCTGTATGACGTGCGTAAAAAAATGAGCATGCTGTTCCAGTCCGGTGCGCTGTTCACCGACCTTAACGTCTATGAAAACGTTGCCTGGCCGCTGCGCGAACACACCCGGCTGCCAGCGGAATTGCTGCACAGCACGGTGATGATGAAGCTGGAAGCCGTGGGACTGCGCGGCGCAGCGCAACTGATGCCAGCCGAACTCTCTGGCGGCATGGCGCGCCGGGCGGCGCTGGCGCGGGCAATTGCGCTGGAGCCGGAGCTGATCATGTTCGACGAACCCTTTGTCGGCCAGGATCCCATCACCATGGGCGTGCTGGTCAAGCTGATCGATGAGCTCAACCATTCGCTGGGCGTCACCTGCATTGTGGTTTCACACGATGTGCCGGAGGTCTTGAGCATTGCCGACCATGCCTATATTGTTGCCGGGCAAAAGATTATTGCTCAGGGTAGTGCGCCGCAGCTGAGGGAGAATCCCGATCCGCGCGTGCGCCAGTTTATTGAGGGTCATGCGGATGGTCCAGTGCCGTTCCGCTTCGCTGCCGGGGATTACCTCAGCGATCTGACCCGCACAGGGAGAAGCTAAACTGATGTGGTTACAGGCACTGGCGTCATTTGGGCGTCAGGGAATTAACACCTGTGCGGCCTTTGGCCGGGCGGGCTTAATGCTCTTCCATGCGCTGGTGGGTAAACCGGCGTTTCGTAAGCATGCGCCGCTGCTGGTGAAGCAGCTGTACAGCGTGGGCGTGCTGTCATTGCTGATCATTGTGGTCTCAGGCCTGTTCATTGGCATGGTGCTGGGGCTGCAGGGCTATCTGGTACTCACCACTTACAGTGCGGAAACCAGCCTGGGTATGCTGGTGGCGCTGTCGCTGCTGCGCGAACTGGGGCCGGTAGTTACCGCGCTGCTGTTTGCCGGGCGCGCCGGTTCGGCCCTCACAGCGGAAATTGGCCTGATGAAAGCCACCGAGCAGCTCTCCAGCATGGAGATGATGGCGGTCGATCCGCTGCGCCGCGTAGTGTCGCCGCGCTTCTGGGCCGGCTTTATCAGTATGCCGCTGCTGGCGCTGATCTTTACTGCGGTGGGCATTGCCGGTGGCGCGCTGGTCGGGGTGGCCTGGAAAGGCATCGACCCGGGCTTTTTCTGGTCGGCGATGCAGAACGCGGTGGATTTTCGTACCGATGTGATCAACTGCCTGATCAAGAGCGCGGTGTTTGCCATTACGGTGACCTGGATCGCGCTGTTCAATGGGTATGACGCCATCCCGACTTCGGAAGGGATCAGTCGCGCGACGACGCGTACCGTAGTCCATGCTTCGCTGGCGGTGCTTGGACTGGATTTTGTGCTGACGGCACTGATGTTTGGGAATTAATGCAATGCAAAGCAAAAAAAACGAAATCTGGGTTGGCGTGTTTATGCTGGCTGCGCTGCTGGCGCTGCTGTTCCTCAGCCTGCGCGTCGCCGATCTTAAATCGCTGGGTACTGAGCCAACGTGGAAGCTGTACGCCACCTTCGATAATATCGGCGGCCTGAAAGTCAGCTCGCCGGTGAAAATTGGCGGTGTGGTGATTGGCCGCGTCACCGACATTTCACTGGATGACAAAACGCTGTCGCCGCGCGTCACCATGGACATCAGCGAACAGTATGCCAATAAAATTCCTGACACCAGCTCGCTGGCGATTCGCACCCAGGGTCTGCTGGGTGAGCAATTCCTCGCGCTCAACTTAGGTTTTGACGATCCGGAGCTTGGCTCGGCGATGCTGAAAGATGGCGGCACGCTGCGGGATACCAAATCGGCGCTGGTGCTGGAAGACCTGATCGGCCAGTTCCTCTACAAGAGCGGCGACAACAAGGACAATGAGAAATCGTCGGGCGCCGCCAGCGCGAGCGCCCCGGCAGCACCTGCTACAACGGAATAACCCAGAGAGGTACAACACGATGTTAAAACGTTTCCTGATGGTGGCCCTGCTGGCCATCGCGCCGCTGGCGGCAAACGCAGCGGATGCCAACCAGAGCAATCCGTACAAGATGATGAACGAAGCGGCGGAGAAAACCTTTACCCGCCTGAAGAACGAACAGCCGAAGATTAAGCAGGATCCGAATTACCTGCGCGAAATTGTGCGCCAGGAGCTGTTGCCGTACGTGCAGATTAAATACGCGGGGGCGCTGGTACTGGGCCGTTACTACCGCGAAGCCACGCCGGCGCAGCGCGACGCCTACTTTGCCGCGTTCGGGGATTATCTGGCGCAGGCTTATGGTCAGGCGCTGGCGTTGTATCACGGCCAGACTTACCAGATTCAGCCTGAGCAGCCGATTGGCGATGCCAATATCGTGGCGATTCGCGTCACCATCATCGATCCCAACGGTCGTCCGCCGGTGCGCCTTGATTTCCAGTGGCGCAAGAACAGCCAGACCGGCAACTGGCAGGCTTATGACATGATTGCCGAAGGCATCAGCATGATCACCACCAAACAGAATGAGTGGAGCGATCTGCTGCGCACCAAAGGCATCGACGGCCTGACTGCGCAGCTGAAAACCTATGCCGCGCAGCCTATCACCCTGGACAAGCAGCAATAATGAGCGAACCGTTACGCTGGCAGCGCACTGCCAGCACGCTGGCCCTGAGCGGCAAACTGGACCGCGATACGCTGCTGGCGCTGTGGCAGGCGCGTGACAGCGCCATGGCCGGTATCACCACGATTAACGTGGCGGCGCTGGATCGGGTTGATTCTGCCGGGCTGGCGCTGCTGGTGCATCTGCGCGAAATCGCGCGGGCGCAGGGCACGACGCCGCTTTTCAGTGGTATCACCGATAAGCTCGACTCGTTAATCAAGCTGTACAACCTGCAGCAGATTATTGTTTCTGCGGAACAAATCGCCTGATTAACGGCGCTGCTGACAAAGCCCCTGATTTTTTCAGGGGCTTTTGCGTATTTAAGAGTCAGGCGCTTTCCTCTAAGATATCCGCCTTATTATTATCAAGTGAAGCAATGAGCGATGGAAAATAGTGAAGTTCAGGCCGTGCTAATGCAGGCGCTGCCGTTAGAAGAAGTACATGTCCTCAGCAACGATGGCAGCCATTTCCAGGTCATTGCCGTGGGCGAAATGTTTGGCGAGCTGAGCCGCGTAAAGAAACAGCAGGCTGTGTACGCGCCGCTGATGGAATACATTGCGGATAACCGTATTCATGCGGTGTCCATCAAGACTTATACCCCAGCCGAGTGGGCGCGCGACCGTAAACTCAACGGTTTCTAAGCGCCACTCTGGCTGTTTTGTTGATAGATAATTGAGAGCCGTGTTAATGGACAAATTTCGTGTGCAAGGCCCCACCCGTTTAAGCGGTGAAGTGACCATTTCCGGGGCGAAGAATGCTGCGCTGCCGATTCTGTTTGCTGCGCTGCTGGCTGAAGAGCCGGTAGAGATTCAGAACGTGCCGAAGCTGCGTGACATCGATACCACCATGAAGCTGCTGAGCCTGCTCGGTGCGCGCGTGGAACGCAATGGTTCGGTCCACGTTGATGCGCGCGAAGTTAATGTCTTCAGTGCGCCGTACGATCTGGTGAAAACCATGCGTGCCTCCATCTGGGCGCTGGGGCCGCTGGTGGCGCGTTTTGGCCAGGGCCAGGTTTCTCTGCCGGGCGGCTGTGCGATTGGTGCGCGTCCGGTCGATCTGCACATTACCGGCCTGGAGCAGCTGGGTGCCGAGATCAAACTGGAAGAGGGCTATGTCAAAGCCTCTGTGGATGGCCGCCTGAAGGGCGCGCACATTGTGATGGATAAGGTCAGCGTGGGCGCGACCGTGACCATTATGAGCGCCGCAACGCTGGCGACGGGCACCACCATCATTGAAAACGCGGCGCGTGAACCGGAGATTGTCGACACGGCAAACTTCCTTAACACGCTGGGCGCGAAAATCAGCGGCGCCGGCACCGACAAAATCACCATCGAGGGCGTTGAGCGCCTCGGCGGCGGCGTCTATCGCGTGCTGCCGGACCGTATCGAAACCGGCACCTTCCTCGTGGCCGGCGCCATCTCGCGCGGCAAAGTGGTGTGCCGCAATGCGCAGCCAGACACGCTGGACGCCGTGCTGGCGAAGCTGCGTGACGCGGGTGCGGAGATTGAAGTCGGCGAAGACTGGGTGAGCCTGGATATGCACGGCAAGCGTCCGAAAGCGGTTAACATCCGTACCGCACCGCACCCGGGTTTCCCGACCGACATGCAGGCGCAGTTTACGCTGCTCAACCTGGTGGCTGAAGGCACCGGCGTCATTACCGAGACCATCTTCGAAAACCGCTTCATGCACATCCCGGAGCTGATTCGTATGGGTGCGCACGCCGAAATCGAAAGCAACACCGCTATCTGTCACGGTGTCGAAACCTTGTCCGGCGCGCAGGTGATGGCGACCGATCTGCGTGCGTCAGCCAGTCTGGTACTGGCAGGCTGCATTGCAGAAGGTGCGACGCTGGTGGATCGTATCTACCACATCGATCGTGGCTACGAGCACATTGAAGACAAGCTGAAAGCGTTAGGCGCCAACATCGAGCGCGTCAGCGGCGAGTAATCCTTTGTCCTGATTGCCAGGCATGAAAACCAGTCACGACAGCGTGGCTGGTTTTTTTTTGCTTTACCCGCGTGAGACGATCTTTTTCAGATCCTGGGGCGATCGAATGCGCTTTTTACGATCCAGCAGACGCTGTGTGATCGGATCAAAATAGCGGCTGGGCCAGATCTCGGAAGGATGGACCTTCAGCGCCGTGGCGATCAGCCATTCACCTTTAGGCCAGGGGCGTGACAGCGCGTTGGCCAGCGTCGATGAACTGAGGCCAGATTGACGTGACAGGGCGGCCAGTGACGTACCGCGCTTGCGCAGGGCCGCAATGATATCTGCCGGATGCCAGTCTTCTCTCCTTGCATGCATAACTCTCTTCTCCGTGTCCGTGTTAGTGCTCCATCTCTGCAGCGCTGTGGCTCTCCTGCGCAGAGATAACTGGAAAAATCCGGATTTTTATAGCAAATAATTTCCATATGTTTCCAGTAATTGTTTTGCCTGTGCACGAAACTGCGCAGTTTTTCGCAAAAATGCTGCAAGGGAATGTAATCAGACCGGCAGGGCAGGGGGAGAAATAAAAACGGGGCCGAACGGCCCCGTAGCAGGTCAGAAATCGCGCTGCACCGACATATGTGCCAGCGCTTCCAGCGCGCTGCGCCACGGCGTTTCTGGCAGTGCCTGTAGCGCGGCGATGGCTTTATCCGCCTCTTCTTCGGCGCGTTTGCGCGTCCATTCCAGCGAACCGGTTTGCTGCATTGCCGCCAGCACCGGCTCCAGCAAATGACGGCCATTACCTTCTTCGATCGCCTTGCGGATCATCTGCGCCTGCTCTGGCGTGCCGTTGTGCATGGCGTGCAGCAATGGCAGCGTCGGCTTACCTTCGCTCAGATCGTCACCGGTATTTTTGCCCAGCGTCTCGCCGTCGGCGCTGTAATCCAGCAGATCGTCGATCAGCTGAAACGCCGTACCGAGATAGCGGCCATAATCCTGCAGCGCTTTCTCCTGCGCTGGCGTGGCCTCCGCGAGGATCGCCGAAGCCTGCGAAGCGGCTTCAAACAGGCGGGCGGTTTTGCTGTAGATCACCCGCATGTAGCTCTCTTCGGTGATATCCGGATCGTTGCAGTTCATCAGCTGCAGCACTTCCCCTTCGGCGATCACGTTCACCGCTTCGGACATCAGCGCCAGGATCTTCAGCGATCCCATGCTGGTCATCATCTGGAAGGCGCGGGTATAGATAAAATCCCCGACCAGCACGCTCGCCGCATTGCCGAACGCGGCATTAGCGGTGGCTTTGCCACGGCGCATATCGGATTCATCCACCACATCATCGTGCAGCAGCGTCGCCGTGTGGATAAATTCGATCAGCGCCGCATTGGTCACATGCAGCGATCCCTGATAATTCAGCGCGCGTGCTGACAGCACCGCGATCATCGGACGGATGCGTTTGCCTCCCCCGCTGATGATGTAATAGCCCAACTGGTTAATCAGTGAGACATCTGAATTCAGCTGGTCGAGGATGGTCTGGTTGACGGCCGCCATGTCCTGCGCGGTTAATTCGTTAATCTGTTCTAAGTTCATTCGTCTGTTCAGCTTTGACTCGTTTTCTGCATGGTAAGCGCTTTTACCCAGCGTGAGTTCAGGTAATCTGTTACTGATTGTACTTGAAAAATCGGGTTGAGAAACGTTTGCATTCGTCCTGCGCTTTTTTTCTGCAAGAGAGTGCAAAGTGCACTTGTCTTCTGCTGGAGTTTTGCGTAGAATTCGCGCCCTATTGTGAATATTTATCGCGCCGCCTGATGAACAGAAAGGCATGCGCAGAAGCGGAGTTTTATATGTACGCGGTTTTCCAAAGTGGTGGTAAACAACACCGAGTAAGCGAAGGTCAGACCGTTCGCCTGGAAAAGCTGGACATCGCAACCGGTGAAACCATCGAGTTCGACCAGGTTCTGATGATTGCAAATGGCGAAGACGTGAAAATCGGCGCGCCACTGGTTTCAGGCGGTGTGATCAAGGCAGAAGTTGTTGCTCACGGTCGTGGCGAGAAAATTAAAATCGTTAAGTTTCGTCGTCGTAAACACTACCGTAAGCAAGCTGGTCACCGTCAGTGGTTCACTGATGTGAAAATCACTGTGATCAGCGCGTAAGAGGAGATCTGACAAATGGCACATAAAAAGGCTGGTGGCTCGACTCGTAACGGTCGCGACTCCAATGCAAAACGTCTGGGTGTTAAGCGTTTCGGTGGTGAATCTGTTCTGGCAGGTAGCATCATCGTTCGTCAGCGTGGTACCAAATTCCACGCCGGTAACAACGTAGGTTGTGGTCGTGACCACACTCTGTTTGCTACCGCAGACGGCAAAGTTAAATTCGAAGTTAAAGGTCCTAACAACCGTAAATACATCAGCATCGTTGCTGAGTAAGGTTGTTGTGCCGCAGACGATTAACGTCTGAACACACGAATGGAAGGCCCCGCAGCTTTGCGGGGCTTTTTACATTCTGCCGCAGGTTACGGCAATCACGCTGACCTTGCGCCTCAGTTTGCTGTACACTTTATGTACACATAGCTTTGCCAATCCTGTATTATCCGCCGCCGGTCAGCGCAGAAGACCCTGGCGGACCCGTTTGTCGCCCGCAGCGTGGCGCAAACGACAGTGTGACGGAGATAAAAAATGAAGTTTGTTGATGAAGCGACGATCCTGGTGGTCGCGGGTGATGGTGGCAACGGTTGCGTCAGCTTCCGCCGCGAGAAGTACATTCCCAAAGGGGGACCGGACGGCGGTGACGGCGGTGACGGCGGTGATGTTTACCTGCTGGCGGATGAAAACCTCAACACCCTGATCGATTATCGTTTCGAAAAATCTTTCCGCGCCGAACGCGGTCAGAATGGCCAGAGCCGTGACTGTACCGGTAAACGCGGTAAAGACATCATTGTTAAAGTGCCGGTGGGTACGCGCGTGATCGATCAGGGCACGGGCGAAACGCTGGGCGACATGACGCGCCATGAGCAGAAGCTGATGGTGGCGAAGGGTGGCTGGCACGGTCTGGGCAACACCCGCTTCAAATCGTCCGTGAACCGTACGCCGCGTCAGAAAACCATGGGCACGCCGGGCGAGAAGCGCGACCTGCAGCTGGAACTGATGCTGCTGGCAGACGTGGGGATGCTGGGTCTGCCTAACGCCGGTAAATCGACCTTTATCCGCGCGGTATCAGCGGCGAAGCCAAAAGTGGCGGATTATCCGTTCACCACCCTGGTGCCAAGCCTCGGCGTGGTACGTATGGACAGCGAAAAGAGCTTCGTGGTCGCCGACATTCCCGGCCTGATTGAAGGCGCGGCGGAAGGCGCGGGCCTCGGCATTCGCTTCCTCAAGCATCTGGAGCGCTGCCGTGTGCTGCTGCACCTCATCGACATCGCGCCAATCGACGAATCCGATCCGGTAGAGAACGCCCGCATCATTCTCGGCGAGCTGGAGAAATACAGCGACAAGCTGTACCAGAAACCGCGCTGGCTGGTATTCAACAAAACTGACCTGCTGAGCCGCGAAGAGGCGGAAAGCCGCGCCAAAGCCATTGCCGAAGCGCTGGGCTGGGATGAGAAATACTATCTGATCTCCGCCGCCAGCCGTGACGGTGTCAATGAACTGTGCTGGGATGTGATGAGCTTTATCATCGCGAATCCAAAAGAAGCGGAAGAAGAAGCGAAGCAGCCAGAGAAAGTGGCCTTCATGTGGGATGATTACCACCGTGAAGCGCTGGAAAATGCTCAGGAAGTGGAAGAAGACGAAGACTGGGATGACGACTGGGATGAAGACGACGACGAAGGCGTCGAGATCATTTATCAGCGTTGATGTCAGCGAAAAAAGCGGCCAGATGGCCGCTTTTTTTATAGCTGTTTAGCACAGAGTACCAGCCCGCACCATCATCCCTCTCCCTGTGGGAGAGAGCACCAGCCCGCACAAACATTCTCTCTCCCCGTGGGAGAGAGCACCAGCCCGCACCATCATCCCTCTCCCTGTGGGAGAGAGCACCAGCCCGCACAAACATTCCCTCTCCCCGCAGGAGAAAGCACCAGGCCGCACCATCATTCCCTCTCCCCGTGGGAGAGGGCAGGGTGAGGGCATCAGGCCGCAGCGGAGCCAAACCTACCCCAGCACCGCCACCGTCAGCCGCGAACTGCAACACAGCTGATCGCGACTATTGCGTATCTCAATCTGCCAGCTCTGATTGCGCGCCCCCAGATGCAGCGGACGACAAACACCGCGCACCTCGCCGCTGCTCACCGCCCGATGATGGCTGGCGCTCACCTCAATGCCCACCACGCTTTTACCTTCTTCCACGCTCAGGTAACCGGCAATGGAGCCCATCGACTCCGCCAGCACCACCGACGCGCCGCCGTGCAGCAGGCCAAACGGCTGCTGCGTGCGGTTGTCTACCGGCATGGTGGCCTCCAGATAATCGTCACCGATCGCGGTAAACACGATGCCCAGATGCGCCACCAGCGAGTTATCGCCCAGCTGATTCAGCGTGGCGAGATCCACCGTACGTTTCCAGATTGCCATGCCTCAGGCTCCCAGCGTTGCGCCACCGTCCACCACAATATCCTGCAGCACCACATGGCTGGCAAGATCCGAGGCCAGGAACAGGATATTGTTCACGATCTCCTGCGGCTGGGCGATCTTACGCAGCGGGATCCCCAGCTTGTATTGATCCGGGAAACCGTTGATCATCTCCTGCTCGGCTTCCGGCGTATGCCACAGGCTGCGCTGCATATCGGTATCGGTTGATCCCGGTGAGACAATATTGCAGCGCACGCCATACGGTGCCATCTCCAGTCCAACCGTCTGGCACAGGCTGCGCAGCGCTGCTTTGGACGCGCCATAGGCTGACATGCCGAGGCGCGGGGCGTGCGCGGCGTTAGAGGCGATGGTGACAATCGCGCCAGCGCGCTGCTGGCGGAAGACCGGCAGCGTCTGCTGGAACAGGTTAAACGCGCCGCCGGCGTTGACGGCGAGGCACGCCTGCCAGTCATCAAACGACAGCGCATCGGTGCTGCCGATGCGCAGAATGCCCGCGCCGTTCACCAGGATATCCAGCCGCGGCTGGCTGGCCAGCAGTGACTGACAGCAGTCGCGCACCGCAGCGCTATCGGCGACGTCCAGCTGGCAGGTGGTAAACGGATAGTCATCCTGGCCAAAGTGCAAATCAAAACCGGTCACCTGCGCACCGGCCTGATGGAACGCCAGTGCGGTGTGGTAGCCGATGCCTTTGCCGGCACCGGTTACCCAGACAATTTTTCCGCTGAAATCAAAACAGGCGCTCATTGGGCTGGCACCCGTGACAGCAGCGCCCACCAGCCATCAATGCTGGGGTTTTTCGCCAGGCTGATGAAGTCGATATCGCTGTGCACCTGACGCCAGCGCGCCGCCAGCGCCATCACGCGCACCGAATCCAGCCCATAATCGATCAGGTTTTCATCATCTTCCGGCACGTCATCATCTTCCAGCAGCGGCAGAATCAGCGCGCGCAGCGCGTCCTTGCTCTGTGGCAGCGGCATCAGGTCGGCGGTCATCACCACTTTGCCACTGCGGCCTGCGGTGTAGGTCAGCGCCATCATATGCTCGTCGCGCGAGAAGTCGGCCAGCGCATCGGCCACCATAAACGGCTGGATGTTACGCATGAAGGCGTCGGTAGCGGTGGTCAGGCAGCCGATGTGGGCATACACGCCAGTAATGATCAGCTGATCGCGGCCCATCTCCTGCAGGATAGATTCCAGCGGCGAGCGCACGAACGCGCTGTAGCGCCATTTAGTCAGCACCTGATCGTCCTGACCCGGTGCCAGCGCGTCGACGATCTTCTGCTGATCCGGATGTTTGTTCAGCCCAGGTCCCCACATATCATTCAGCAGCGCGCGATCCTCATCGCTTTGCTGGTTGGGCTGGGCGGTATAGAACACCGGAATGCCCTGCGCTTTGCAGTAAGCGCGCAGGCGGGCAATGTTCTCCACCACCTGATTCACCAGCGGGCTGTCTTCGCCCCAGAAGTTGAGGAAATAGGCCTGCATATCGTGAATCAGCAGCGCCGCGCGCTGCGGCTCCAGCGCCCATTGTACTTTGTTAGCTGGCAGCTCAGTGGCGGCGGGCAGCGCATAAGACGTCAGTTTTGGAATAGCCATTACAATCTCCGGAAAAAATCAGGCTTGCGTCTGCTCAGCAAGCTGTTGGCGTAAACGTTTTTTATCCACTTTGCCCACCGGGGTCAGCGGCAGGGTGTCGACGCAGGTAATGCGGTCGGGAAGTTTGAATTCGGCAATGCCCAGCTCGCGCAGATGGCGGCGCAGCGCGACCGGTTTCACCGGCTGGCGCGCCACAATGAAGGCACAGCTCTTTTCACCCATCAGCTCGTCATGCATGGACACCAGCGCGGCGTGGATCACATCCGGATGGCGCAGCAGCAGGTTTTCGATCTCTTCTGCGGCGATCTTCTCGCCACCGCGGTTGATCTGATCCTTTTCGCGTCCCTGTACGGTGATGTAACCCTGAGCGTTGATCTCAATCAGATCGCCTGAGCAGTAAAAACCGTTGGCGTCGAAGCTGGCGGCATTGTGCTCCGGGCTGTTGTAGTAGCCCCGGAAGGTGTAAGGGCCGCGCGTCATCAGGCGACCCACCTGGCCTGGCGGCAGCGGATTGCCGTTCTCGTCGGCCACCCACACTTCGTCATCTTCCGAAATCGGACGCCCCTGGGTAGTCAGAATGGTTTGCTCGTCATCGCCGAAGCGCGTGTAGTTAACCAGCCCTTCCGCCATGCCAAACACCTGCTGCAGCTGGCAGCCGATTTCACGCTGAATGCGTGCGGCCAGCGTTTCTCCCAGTTTGGCTCCGCCCACCTGAATGCGCTGCAGCGAGGCCAGCGCTGTGTTGCTGCCCCACTCCTGAATTGCCTGCAACCACAGGCTGACCGCCGGCGGCACCAGTCCGGTATCGGTCACCTGGTGCTGCTCAATCAGCGGGAAACAGAGCGTGGCGCTGGGATCCGCGGCGAGAATCACCTGGCCACCGGCATAGAACACCCCGAGCGAACCGGGGGAACTCATGGCGAAGTTATGCGGCGCGGGCAGGGCGATCAGATAGCGCGTGTCGGCGTTGATGTGACAAATCTCGTCGCTGGCGCGGATGCTGTAGTAGTAGTCGTTGTGGGTGCGCGGAATCAGCTTCGGCGTGCCGGTGCTGCCGCCGGAGAGCTGGAAAAACGCCACTTCATCGGCGGCCGTCGGTGTCGCGATAAAATCGCCAGCCGCTTCATCCTGCAGCGACGCCAGCGTATTTTCCGCCTGCGCGTCGTTACGCAGGATCACCTGCTGCAGCGTGGGCTGCGCCTCGCACAGCGTGGCGATGAAGTCGTCGCTGGCAAACAGCGCGTGCTGGCGATCGGCGATCAGCAGTTTCGGTGCAATCTGCTGCGCATAGGCCAGCAGTTCAGTGCGCTGATGGCTGAACAGCGCGTACACCGGGACCACGCCCAGCTTAAACAGGGCAAACAGCGTAACGTAAAAGTCCGCCACGTTGCCGAGCTGCACCAGCGCCGTGTCACCGCGCTGTAAACCGCGCCGCTGCAGCGCCGCCGCCAGATTATCACTGCGTTGCGCCAGCTGGCGGTAGCTGAGCTGCAAAGGGCCGTCGATCACGGCGATAGCGTCGTTTTCGCGATGGCGGTCGATGATGTCGGTCAGCGGCACGTCGATCCAGTAGCCTTTCTCGCGATAGCGCGCGGCCAGATGTGCTGGCCAGCGGCTGAAGGGAATGCTCATGCTTGTTCCTTTATTGCAGTCCAAAAGCGCGCAACATGGTGTCCAGCTTCACACCCGTTTCACGCCATTCTGATTCCGGTTGTGAGTCGGCGACGATGCCAGCGCCGGCAAACAGCCGCACGCGCGTGCCGTTTACCGTCCCGCAGCGAATGGTCACCACCCATTCGCCGTTGCCTTCGCTGTCGCACCAGCCGACGATGCCGCCAAACAGCTGGCGATCAAAGGGTTCGAGCTGCTGAATCAGCTGCTGCGCGCGGGCGTGCGGGAAGCCGCTCAGGGCCGGGGTTGGGTGCAGCAGCGCCGCCAGCGACAGCGCGTTTTCGCGCTCATCCTGCACTTCGCCATCGATTTGCGTCGCCAGATGCCACAGCGTGGCGGTGGTGATCAGCGACGGCACGGTAGGCACCGACAGCAGGCGACTACGCGGCTGCAGCGTACTGCGCATCGCGTCGGTCACCAGCTGATGTTCGTGGCGATCTTTGGGTGACGCCATCAGGGTGTTACCTGCCGCGCGATCGGCGCTGACGTCGTCGTGATGGCGGCGCGCCGAGCCGGCCAGCGGGCAGGAGGAGAAATCTCGCCCCTGTTTGCGCAGCATCAGTTCCGGGCTGGCACCTACCAGCGCGCCGCCTTCCGCCAGCGGCAGATGGAAATGGTAGCTATTGGGATTTTGCGCGATCACGCGCTGCATCAGCGCGGCGGTATCCATCGGCTGCTCCGTGACGATATCCATCAGGCGCGACAGCACCACTTTGTCCGGATCGCCGCGCTGGATGGTGGCAACGGCGTCGGCCACCATGCGGGTAAACACCGCGTGGTCTGGCACTGCCGTCCGCCGCCGCACTGCCGGCAGATCGCTCTGCTGCGCCGGCAGCGCCTGTTGCAGGTCGGCGCGATTAAAGCTCTGCCAGGATTCGGGTATGAACAGCGACGCTGGCTGGCTAACGTCAAACGGAATCGCGCCCACCAGCAGCGGATTGGCGATCCCCTGCTTTTTCGCCGCGGCAAAGTGCTGGCGCAGCTGCTGTTGAAAGTCGCCCTGCAGCAGCGCGGCATCGCCCACCGGCGTGTTGATCGTGGTATAGCAGCCCTGGGTGGCCAGGCTGCGCCATGGCGAGGTGAAAAGGAAACCGCGGCACAGCGCGGAAAAATCCTTCAGCCAGGCATTTTCAAACGTGGAGCTTTCCACCATAATTTTCACCTATAAATGATAAGATTATTAAGAATGATTATCATTTTTATTATGGCTCTGTAACCTACGTCGAAAGGGGCAAAGAGTCAATCCATTCGCGGGATTTACCGTGCTGTCAGACGTAAGCGGCGGCTGACGCCGGGCCAGGCATTAAGCTAAAAGGTGGATCAAAACTTATGAATAAATGCGGTTTATGGGGCATGGCTGTCCTGTTGTTCATTTTCCAGTCGCTGTCAGGGACAGCGCGGGCCGACCAGGGCTGGCCGCGCAGCGTACAGGGCGCGACCGGAACGGTAACGCTTCACCAGGCACCGCAGCGCATTGTCTCCACCAGCGTCACGCTGACCGGCTCGCTGCTGGCGATTGACGCGCCGGTCATCGCCTCAGGCGCGACCGCACCGAAAAGCCGCCTGGCCGACGATCAGGGCTTCTTCCGTCAGTGGGGCGAGGTGGCAAAGCAGCGCCACGTTAAGCGGCTGTACATTGGAGAGCCGAGCGCCGAGGCGATTGCGGCGCAAGCCCCGGATCTGATTATCGTCAGCGCCACCGGTAATGACTCCGCCCTGAAGCTGGTCAGTCAGCTGTCCGCCATTGCACCCACGCTGGTGGTCAACTACGACGATAAGAGCTGGCAGGATGTGGTTACGCTGCTGGGGCAGGCCACCGGCCATGAAGCACAGGCGGCGCAGCGCGTAAAAGAGTTCGACGATCGCGAAGCGGCGCTGAAGCAGGCCATTACGCTGCCGCCGCAGCCGGTCTCCGCGATGGTATGGAACGGTGATGGCCGGGCGGTGAATCTGTGGACCGCCGCATCGGCGCAGGGCAAACTGCTGCAGCAGCTCGGTTTTACCCTGGCGCAGCCGCCGGCCGGCACGCAACAGGGGCACAGCATGGGCCAGCGCAAAGATATTATTCAGCTCTCGGGCGAGAATCTCGCCGCCAGCCTGACCGGCCACAGCTTCCTGCTGTTTGCCGGCGATGACAAAACCGCGCAGTCAGTGCTGAGCAACCCGTTCCTGGCACAAAACGCGGCGGTGCGCGATAAGCAGGTCTATGCGCTGGGTATCGACACCTTCCGCCTGGATTACTACAGCGCCAGCAATCTGCTGACGCGTCTGCATCAGCTGTTCGTCAAATCATGATGTTTGCTGCGCCAGCACCGGCGCGGGCGCCTGATAGCGCCGCAATCCTTTCATCACCAGCCACATCATGACGCCAAGCAGTGTCGCGGCACAGCCAAACGCCGCGGCAGCCTGCGCCGGTAACAGCCACGAACCGAGGGCACCAATCAGCGCGGCGCCGAGGACATCGCCGCACACGTTCTGCGCCGTCCACAGGCTGTTGATGCGGCCCAGCAGATGATCCGGCGTCAGCAGCTGAATCATCGCGTATTGCACCAGGCTGTTGATAGCACTGAAATAGCCGAAGCCCGCCAGACACAGCAGCGCCATCCACAGCGTCGGCATCAGGCTGAACAGGCCCAGGGCGACGAAACCGGCCACGGCACTGCCCAGCACCAGCCGCCCCGGGCGCGCCGCCTGTTTCAGCCTGCCGCTGGTAAATGCACCCACGGCGGCACCGAGCGGCACGGCAGCGTACAGCATACCGAGCTGGTCGGCGCTGACTGACCAGTGCGGTGCCAGCGCCGGGTACAGCACGCGGATGGCGCTGGCCAGCGTTACCAGCGCACCGGTCAGCGCCACCATGCCGACCAGCGGGCTGGCGAACAGGAATTGCACACCGGTTGCCAGCGCCCGCAGCGGGTGCTCGCGCGGCTGCGGAGGCGGGGGCAGCGCAGGCAGCTTCAGCAGCGTCAGCACCGTCAGCAGCGTGCCGAAGGCGGTCAGTCCGTAATTCCACAGCACGCCGCCGTGCGCGATCACCACACCCGCAATCGCCGGCGATAAAATCGAGCCGAAGCGCACCGTCAGCATGGTAATGGCACCGGCCTGCATGATGTTTTCGCGTCCCACCAGCGCTGGCGTAGCGGCCAGCAGCGCCGTGACGCCAATCGCGCCAAAAAAGCCGTCCCACAAGCCCAGCAGATAGACCGCCAGCAGCGAAGGCGCGGGCAGCGCGGCATTTATCGCCAGCGCGACAAAGCCCAGTCCGCAGGTGGTGCGGGCAAACAGGATCAACTTCTTACGCTCATAGCGATCGGCCAGCACGCCGCCGGTCAGCAGGCCAGTAAACATGCCGGCAGCGGACAGCGTGACGGCGAGGCCCACCAGCAGCGGTGAATGGGTCATCTGCTGAATCTGCACCGGCACGGCAACGGCCAGCATGCCGAGCGCCACAATCGAGATAAAACGCGCAATAAACACCGCGCGAAACGCCGCGTGGGTTTTCAGCAGTGAGAGATCGATAAAGTGAGAGGGTTTGTTCATTGTTTCGCCTTTTTGCACCAATTTTCCTCATCATCCGCGAGGCGACTCATGGTAACATAGGCAAACGCGAGTAATAACGATAACAAATATCATTATCACATTACATTGCACTGCAACGACGTCGAACAGTGAAGGTTTAGAACGCTATGCGCCAGATCCGTGCATTAGCAGGCTCAGGGATTCTGCTTTTGCTCCTCATGGCGCTCAGTCTGATGCTGGGTGCCAAATCAATACCGCTTTCCGATGTGTATCACGCTCTCACCGCCTCCTGCTCCAGCGCGGAGTGCATCATCGTGCGCGATGCGCGCCTGCCGCGCACGCTGGCCGGTCTGCTGGCGGGCGTGGCGCTGGGGCTGGCGGGCGCGCTGATGCAGAGTCTGACGCGTAACCCGCTGGCCGAGCCGGGCATTCTGGGCGTGAACGCCGGTGCCGGTTTTGCCATCGTGCTCGGCATCGCGCTGCTGGGAGCGGACTCCCCGCTGCAGTGGCTGACGCTGGCCTTCAGCGGCGCGCTGCTGGCGGCGCTGCTGATGACGGTGATTGGCGCGATGGGCGGCGGGCGCGTCAATCCGGTGCGTCTGACGCTGGCAGGCGTGGCGCTGGCAGCGGTACTGGAGGGCTTAACCTCCGGCCTGTCGCTGCTCAATCCGGACATTTACGATCACCTGCGCTTCTGGCAGAGCGGCTCGCTGGATATCCGCGATTTCAGCGTGTTGCGTACCCTGAGCCCGGCGGTGCTGGCCGGTGCGGCGCTGGCGCTGGGGCTGGCGCAGTCGCTGAACAGCCTGAGCATGGGCGGCGATATGGCGGCGGCGCTGGGTACGCGCGTGGTACGCACCCAACTGCTGGGCCTGCTGGCGATTGCCTTACTGAGCGGCGCGGCGACCGCCGCCGTCGGACCGATCGCTTTTATCGGCCTGATGACGCCGCATTTTGCCCGCTGGCTGGTGGGCAACGATCACCGCTGGCTGCTGCCGGCGACGGCGCTGATCACCCCGGCGCTGCTGCTGGCGGCGGATATTCTGGGGCGGATGATGGTGGCAGGCGAACTGCGTGTCTCAATTGTGACCGCCATCCTTGGCGCGCCGATGCTGATTTTGCTGGTACGGCGCCAGCGCGGGCGAGGTGGATTATGACGCGGCGTGCCTGGTTGCATGGCGGCTGGCTGCTATTAGCGTGTGCGCTGCTGACGTGGCTGGCGCTGACGCGCGGTGCGCTGCCGATTACGGCGGAGCAGGTGTGGCAGGCGCTGCGCGGGCAGGGAGCGGCCAACGTGCAGCTGATTGTGGTGGAGTGGCGGCTGCCGCGCGTGCTGATGGCGCTGCTGATCGGTGCGGCGCTGGGTGTCAGCGGGGCAATTTTTCAGTCGCTGCTGCGTAACCCGCTCGGCAGCCCGGATATTCTCGGCTTCAATACCGGTGCTTACAGCGGTGTGCTGGTGGCGCTGGTGCTGTTCAATCAAAGTATTACCGCGATGACCGGGGCCGCGCTGATCGGCGGTATCGCGACGGCTGCGCTGGTGTATCTGTTTGCCTGGCGCAACGGGGTGGAAACGTTTCGGTTAATCATCGTGGGCATTAGCGTGCGCGCGCTGCTGATGGCGCTCAATGCCTGGCTGATTATCAGCGCTTCGCTGGAGTCGGCGCTCAGCGCCGGGCTGTGGAGCGCCGGCTCGCTCAACGGCATCACCTGGGCGAAAACGCCGCCGGTGGTGACGGTGCTGCTGCTGTCGCTGCTGCTGGTGGCGCTGTTAACGCGCCGCATGCGTCTGCTGGAGATGGGCGATGACACCGCCTGCGCGCTCGGCGTGCCGGTGGAGCGCAGCCGCCTGTGGCTGATGCTGCTGGGCGTGCTGCTGACCGCGGCGTCCACCGCGCTGGCGGGGCCGATCTCGTTCGTGGCGCTGCTGGCACCGCAGATTGCGCGCCGGCTGAGCGGCGGGGAAAAAGGCGCATTATGGCTGGCGGCGCTGTGCGGCGCGCTGCTGTTGTGCGCCGCCGATTATGCCGCGCAGCATCTGTTCCTGCCTTATCAACTGCCGGTTGGCGTGATTACCGTCAGCCTGGGCGGACTCTATCTGATTGCGTTACTGGTGCGGGAGGCGCGACGCCAATGATCGATATTCCTTCACGGCTGTATGGCGAAGGCCTGACGCTGGGTTATGACAAAAAAGTGGTGGCGGAAAATCTGTCGGTGGCGATTCCGCAAGGGGAGCTGACCGTGATTATCGGCCCTAACGCCTGCGGTAAATCCACTCTGCTGCGTACTCTCAGCCGCCTGCAGGCACCGTTAAAAGGCGACGTGCTGCTGGACGGCGAGGCGATTGCACGTTATCCCACCAAAGAGGTGGCGCGCCGTCTTGGCCTGCTGCCGCAGAGTTCAAACGCACCGGCGGGCATCAGCGTGAGCGAGCTGGTGGCGCGCGGACGTTATCCGCATCAGTCACTGTTTGGCCGCTGGCGCGCGGAGGATGAAGCGGCGGTGCAGCAGGCGATGCTGGCCACCGGCGTGGCGGACCTGGCGCAACAGGCGGTCGATACCCTGTCCGGCGGGCAGCGTCAGCGCGTGTGGATCGCCATGGTACTGGCGCAGCAGACGCCGCTGCTGCTGCTGGATGAGCCCACCACCTGGCTGGATATTACCCACCAGATTGAGCTGCTTGAGCTGATGCAGACGCTCAACCAGCAGCATGGCCGCACGCTGGTGGTGGTGCTGCACGACCTTAATCATGCCTGCCGCTACGCCACCCATCTGATCGCCATGCGTCACGGGAAGATCATTGCCGAGGGCAAGCCTGGCGAGATTGTGACGCCAGCACTGATTGAGCAGGTGTACGGATTACGCTGTGTGATTGTTGAGGATCCGGTGGCGCATACGCCAATGATTGTGCCGCTGGGGCGCGGGCGCTAAGGCGGAGAAGAGGCTGTGGTGTAAACGTTTTCTGCCATGCGGTTCCCTCTCCCGTCGGGAGAGGGTGAGGGCAAAACCGCTATGCCAGCAACTGCTGCAATAGCGGCCCGATCTGCTCAAACATGCGAGGCGAGATAATCTCGACGTGGGCGCAATCCATCGGCCACACCGTCAGCTCACCGACATAGGGCGCCCAGGCGCGGCGCGCATCCTGGCCTGGCTGCTGCGTCTGTTCGGCGAGGAACAGCGTAGCGCGGCCGCCGAAGCGTGCGCTGTGCGCCGTGGCCAGCAGACGCACCGAGCTGGCGTAGTTGGCTTCGATGGTATCGAACATGGCCTGCATCTCTTCACCGGCCTGATGGCGCTGCGCGGCGATAAACTGTTCGCGCTCGCGATTCACCTCCTCCAGCACCGCCGGATCCAGCACATTCTCGCCGCGCTTCTCATCCCAGTTCTGCGTTTCCGGCGGCCAGGTGTCGAGCAGGCCAAGGAAGGCGACCTCTTCACCCGCCGCTTCCAGCCGGGCAGCAATGCCCTGCGCCAGCGTACCGCCCAGCGAGTAGCCGAGGAAATAGTAGGGCCCGTGCGGTTGTACCTCGCGCAGCGTACGCAAATGCGCTTCACAGACCTCATCGAGGTGCGCGCTCTGGTTCAGTGGTCCCTGCGTGTCTGGCGACTGAATGCCGACCAGTGACCAGCGTGGGTCAAGGTAACGCTGCAGCACGCTGAACTGCCAGGCGAAGCCGGACGCCGGGTGGAAGCAGAACAGCGTCGGTCCGCTGCCTTTACGCAGCGGCAGCACCGCTTCAAAGCCCGCCTGCTGATGGGATTGTCCATCGCTCAGCAGCGCCGCCAGTTTTTCCACCGTCGGGGCGATCATGATCTGCCCGACCGAGACCGGCAGCTGGAGCTCGCGGCGCAACTGCGCGGCCAGGCGCATCGCCAGCAGCGAATGGCCACCGAGCGCAAAGAAATCATCCTGCGCACCGATCGTGTCGCAGGCCAGCAGGCGGCAGAACGCTGCGGCCAGCGTGCTCTCTAAACCGGGCAGTGGCGCGCGCCCCTGGCGCTGCGTGGTGCTCTGCGGCAGCGGCAGCGCTTTGCGATCCAGTTTGCCGTTGCTGCTGAGCGGCAGCGCCTCCAGCTGGACGATGGCCACCGGCACCATGTGTGCCGGTAGCTGCTGTGCCAGCGCGTGACGCAGCGCGTCGCCATCCACCGGCTGAGGCGCCACCACGTAGCCCACCAGCTGACGCGCATCGCCCTGTGCCGTCGCACTACCCAGCACCACCGCATGCGTCACCGCCTGCTCAATGCCGGGCTGGGCGCACAGCGCATGATCGATTTCGTTCAGCTCAATGCGCTGACCGCGGATCTTCAGCTGGTCATCGCTGCGCCCGAGATACTCCACCGCACCGTTGTCCAGCCAGCGCGCTACGTCGCCGGTCAGGTACATGCGCTCGCCAGCGACGTACGGGTCGGCGATAAAGCGGCTGGTGGTCAGCTCCGGTCGGTTGAGATAGCCATGCGCCAGCTGAATGCCGGTAAGATAGAGATCGCCGGCCACGCCCGGCGGCACCGGCTGCATTTGCGCATCAAGAATGCGCAGGCCGGTGTTCCACACCGGGAAGCCGATCGGTACGCTCGGGCCATCGACGGCGGCGAGCGCCGCGCCATACGCCGGATACCAGCTGACATCAACGGCCGCTTCGGTCGGCCCATACAGATTGTGCAGCGGCACGCGGGTCAATGTTTCCCAGCTGCGCGACAGATCGGTGGGCAATGCTTCACCGCTGCAGAACACGTTGCGCAGGCTGGCGCAGCACGCTATCGCGGCCGGGTGGTCGAGCGCCGCGACAAAGGCCGCCAGCATTGAGGGTACGAAATGCGTGGTGGTGACTTTGTAGCGGGCAAACAGTTGCTGTAAGGCTTCCGGATCGCGGTGTGCATCCGGCGGCGCCATCACCAGCTGCGCGCCGACCAGCAGCGGCCAGAAGAACTCCCACACCGAGACATCAAAACTGCTTGGCGTTTTCTGCAGCACCACGTCATCCGCCTGCAGCGGATAACGATCCTGCATCCACAGCAGGCGATTAACGATCGCCTGATGGCCGACCAGCACGCCTTTCGGCCGGCCGGTAGAGCCGGAGGTATAGATGATGTACGCGCCATCCTGCGGCGTCGGCGCGCTGGCCGGTGCCGGTGCATATTCGGCATTATACAGGGTGTCAAAGTGCAGCTGACTGACCGGCGCGATGGCGCGGAAGCGGGCACTGAGCGCGGCAGCGGTAATCAGCGTTTTGGGCGCGGCGTCTTCCAGCATCAGCTGGAGCCGCTCGTCCGGATAGCCGGTATCCAGCGGCAGATAAGCGGCCCCGAGCGTCACAATCGCCTGCAGTGCCAGCGACAGCTGCACCGAACGCGGCAGCGCCACGGCGACGATATCGCCCCGCTGCACGCCGGCCGCGCTGAGATCGGCCGCCAGCGCGAATACCTGCTGCTGCATCTGGCGATAGTTCAGCTGGTGCTGCGCATCGGCCAGCGCCGGTGCGTCCGGGGTGCGCTGCGCCTGCTGCGCCAGCAGCGACGCCAGGGTTTCCGCCGGCAGCGGATGGGCGGTCTGATTGATGGCCGCAATCTGCTGCTGCTCCGCTGGCGTCAGCAGATCGAGCTCGCCCAGCGCGCGCTGCGGCTGCGCGGCCAGCTGGCTGAGCAGCAGGGCAAAGCGGCTGGCATGGCGCTGCAGCGTCTCCGCAGCATAGCGCTGCGCGTTCGCCAGCAGCTCCAGCGTCAGATCGCCGTGCTCGCTGAGGTAAATCGCGATTTCAAGATCGCGCACCGGGCCGGAGGCCAGCTGATGCGTAATGCCTTCAATGCCGGCGAAATCGAGCTGGTAGTCAAACATCTTCAGGTTGATCACCGGGCCATACAGCGGATCGCTATCGCCGAGGCGGCCGAGATCGCGCTGCACCTGTTCAGCATCGTAGCGCTGATGACGGCGCATTTTTTTCACTTCCGCGGCCAGCTGAGCGGCGAGATCGCCGAGCGTTTGTCCCGGCTGGTAATGCACCGCCATCGGCAGCACGTTAATCACCGGACCGGTGGCGCACAGCGCGGCGGAGCCGATGCGGCGCATGAAGATGAAGCCGGCAGCAAAATCATTTTGTCCGCTGAGGCGAGCCAGCCACAGCGCTACCAGCGCAAAGGCCAGATCGGCGGCGCTGTGCTGTGGATGCTGGCTGGTCAGCGTCTGGAAGCGGTGACGATCCAGCGTAACGCTGTGGCGCAGCAGATCGGTGCTGGCGCTCTGACCGGCCAGCGGCAGCGGAGACAGCGAGGCGGGCGCGGGCAGGGCGCGGCCTTTTTCGCGCCAGAATTCGCCGTCACGGCTGTAAGACGCCGACTGCTGATAGCGCTGATACTCGTCAACCACGGCGCTGAACGGAATAAACGGTGTCGGCTCAGGCGGCTGCTGCTGTACGGCGGCGCTGTACAGATTGGCGATGCGGCGTGTCAGCGCGGTAAAGCTGAAGCCATCCACCACCAGATGGTGATAGCGCTGATACCAGAACCAGTGCTGCTCGCCGAGGCGGAACAGACGATGGTGCCACAGCGGTGCGCCACTCAGCACACGCAGGTCACCCTGCATATCGGCACGCATCAGGGCGCGCGCGGCGGCAGCGGCATCCGCTTCGCCGCGCAGATCAACGATGTCTGGCAGGCTGAAGGTCTGCGGCTGCGGCCACTGCAGTGGCTCGCCGTCGATTTCGCCGAACGCCATATTCAGGGTATCGGCTTCCTGCATGCCGTCGACGATGGCCTGCGCCAGCAGCGCACTGTTGATGTCGCCGCGCAGTTCGACAAAGTGCGCGACCGCGAAGGCGTTGTGATGGCGGCTGAGCTGGTCGGCGATCCAGATGCCAGGCTGCGCCGCCACCAGCGGCAGAGTTTGTTGGTCAATCATAGTGTCGTTCATCAGAGAATTTACTGTCGCTCCGGTTCACGTCTGGCGTGATGAATGAATTTGGATTGCGCCACAAAGCTTGCAGACCGTCGAGCAGGCCACCGCGCCAGCACAGCGCGTCATGGCCGCCCTCTACCGGCTGGTAATACACCTGATAGCCGGCAGCGGTAAGTTGTTGTTGTAATTGTTGATTGGCTTGCAGAATCAGGCCTTCACGCTGGCCTGCCTCCAGCCAGAAACGCAGCGGCTGGCGAGGTGCCAGGCCATGGTCCAGCGCCTGCAGCAGCCAGCCATGCGGGTTACCGCGCTCCGGCCACCAGAAGGAGCCGGACAGGCTAAGCGCATTACCAAAGGTGTGAGGAAAGTGCAGCGCGGCAAACACCGCGGCCAGACCGCCGAAGCTTTGTCCGGCAACCAGCGTGCGTGCCGGCTGCGCATCGTACGGCATCCAGCGTGCTACCTGCGGCAACAGCTCCTCCTGCACCGCCTGCCAGAATTGCGGATTGCATGGCAGCTCGCGGCTGCGGTGTTCGCGATCGATGATGTCGATAAACAGGTAGACCGCCGGCGGCAGCTTGCCCGCGGCGGTCAGCTGCTGCAGCGGTCCGGCGATCGGCATCTGCTGCGCCCAGAACTGACCATCGAGCAGTATCGCCAGCGGACGCGGGCCGTGCTGCGCCTCGCCTGTGGCGTACAGCCACACCCGGCGACGATTGCCGAGCAGCGCGCTGTCCCACTGCTGCTCCTGCAGCGTCAGCGCCGGGGCGCGGCCCTCATCCACCGCACGCCACACCTGCTGGTCGGGCGCGTCAGGCAGGTGCAGCGGTGACACGCCCATGCCGCGTCCGCCGGACCAGCTGCGCAGCGGATTGAGCGCATCGGCCTGCGCGGCAGGGAATTTTTCGCGCCACCAATGGCGCAGCGCATGCATGTCAGGCTCGCCGCTGAAATCGCTGGCCTGCCGATCCGGCATCAGGCAGTAGCTGCCGCGCCAGTGTGACGGCAGCACGGTTTGCCAGTACCAGATATCGCTACTGGCGACGCGCATCAGCGATTGCGGCGGGCGCCGCTGGTGGTGATCGGTCACGCCGGTGATGTTGATCCACACGCGCTGGGTGTGGGAGGTGGTTTCACTGCCTTGCGGATCGCGCCAGAAGAAGGTCACCAGACAGGTGCCATCCTGCTGCGGCTCAATGCGCGGAATGCCCTGAGTCTGTTGCTCCTGCCACCAGGCTTCGCTACCAATTCCATCATTTCGCCAGGTCATAGGGGCTGCCAGTCGCCGTCTGTACGGGGAGGTTTACATAGGATTGATAAATAATACTATTGATAATTATTTGCATTTGCAATAGGGTGACTGCGCTCAAAATGAGCACGCACGTTCCGTCTGGCACCCGGTAAGTCATGGGATTCAGCAAAGGATGGCCCTGCCAGGTGTGAACGGCTGCGCGATAAAGACAGGGATCTTCTCACCGGCTCGCCAGTCACTCCGCTGTGGCGCAGAACTGGCCTTCCAGGAATGAAAAAAATGAAGCATTACTCGCGGTTAACCTTCGCTATTTTGATCGAACTGGGGCTCAGCGCCTCACTGCTTTCCGGCAGCGCCTGGGCAGCAGAGACTTCCAGCAAGACGACTTCCAGCAACGCCTCTTCTCCCGATGCCAGCGCGATGGACGGTGGCACCTTAATGGTGACGGCCCAGCAGCAGACGCTGCAGGCACCGGGGGTTTCCACCATCACCGCCGATGAGATCAAAAAGCATCCGCCGGCGCGCGATGTTTCAGAAATTATCCGTACCATGCCGGGGGTTAACCTGACCGGTAACTCGACCAGCGGCCAGCGCGGCAACAACCGTCAGATCGATATTCGCGGCATGGGACCGGAAAATACCCTGATCATGGTGGACGGCATGCCGATCACCAGCCGTAACTCAGTGCGTCTCGGCTGGCGCGGTGAGCGTGATACGCGCGGCGATACTAACTGGGTGCCGCCGGAGATGATTGATCACATCGACGTGATTCGCGGGCCGGCCGCGGTGCGCTACGGTAACGGCGCGGCGGGCGGTGTGGTGAACATCATCACCAAAAAGTACAGCGATCAGCAGTGGCACGGTTCGTGGAATACCTACTTCAACGCGCCGGAACACAAATCGGAAGGGGCGACCAAACGCACCAACTTCAGCCTTGAAGGGCCGCTGGGTGACGACTTCAACTTCCGGCTGTATGGCGGTTTAGCCAAAACTCAGGCCGACGCGTACGACATCAATGAAGGACATGCGGCAGCGCGCACCGGCAGCTATGCTGGCAGCTACCCGGCAGGCCGCGAAGGCTCGGTGAACAAAGACATCAATGCGTTGCTGAGCTGGGCGTTTGCCCCCATGCAGACGCTGGAGCTGCAGGCTGGTTACAGTCGTCAGGGCAACCTGTACGCGGGCGATACGCAGAACACCAACACTAACGCGCTGGTAAAGAGCCTGTACGGCGATGAAACCAACCGTCTGTATCGCCAGAATATTTCACTGAAATGGACCGGCGCGTGGGACAACGGCATCAGCACCAGCAGCTGGGCGCGCTACGAGAAAACCCGCAATACGCGCATTAATGAAGGTCTGGCGGGCGGCACGGAAGGGATCTTCTCCAACAGCGGGTTCAATACCATTCAGCTGGACGATGTGCTGCTGCACAGTGAAATCAGCCTGCCGTTTGAGCTGGGCGTCAATCAGACCGCGACGCTGGGCACCGAGTGGAACCAGCAGCGCATGAAGGATCCTTCGTCGACCACCCAGGCCGCCAGCAACGGTGCCGTGCCAGGCATCGCCAGCACCGGCCGCAGTCCTTATGCCCAGGCGGAGATTTTCTCCCTGTTTGCCGAAGACAACATGGAGCTGACCGACAGCACCATGCTGACGCCGGCGCTGCGCTTCGATCATCACTCCATCGTTGGCAACAACTGGAGCCCGTCGCTTAACCTGTCGCAGGGGCTGGGCGATGACTTCACGCTGAAGATGGGGATTGGCCGGGCCTACAAAGCGCCGAGTCTGTACCAGACGAACCCGAACTACCTGCTGTACAGCAACGGCCAGGGCTGCGCCGCCAGCACCGGCGCCTGCTATTTGCAGGGTAATCCGAATCTGAAAGCGGAAAACAGCATCAATAAAGAAGTTGGGCTGGAGTGGAAGCATGAAGGTTATCAGGCCGGTCTGACCTGGTTCCGTAACGACTACCGCAACAAGATTGAAGCCGGCTATGCGCCTTCAGGTAAAGCCTCTAACGGCACCACGGATATCTATCGCTGGGAGAACGTGCCGAAAGCAGTGGTGGAAGGGCTGGAAGGTACGGTCAATGTTCCTTTCTCTGACAGCGTGATGTGGAATAACAACTTTACCTACATGCTGCAGAGCAAGAACAAGGAGACCGGCGATCGTCTGTCGATCATTCCGGAGTATACGCTGAACTCGACACTGAGCTGGCAGGCAACGCAGGATCTGTCGCTGCAAACCACCCTGACGTGGTACGGCACCCAGACACCGAAGAAGTATGACTACAAAGGACAGCCGGTGACCGGCAGCGCCACCGACAAAGTGAGCCCGTACTCGATTGTCGGCATGAGCGGTACTTACGATATCAATAAGTATGCCAGCGTGACGCTGGGCATCGATAACCTGTTCGATAAGCGCCACTTCCGTGAGGGCAATGCGCAAACCACCGGTAATGCTACCACCGGCGCTTATCTCTACGGTGCCGGTGCCAATACCTATAACGAATCAGGCCGTACTTACTATATGAGCCTCAACACCCACTTCTGATGGCGTTCAGCCAATCAGTTGCGTTGGCAAACAGCAGCGGGCGACCAGTCCGCTGCTGTCTTCGCGGTTGACCAGTTCCAGCCTGCCGCGATGCATCTGCACAATACGCAGCACAATGTTCAGGCCCAGGCCGCTGCCGCCATAGCGTTGATCGCGCCGCCGGAACGCCTGCGTCAGCTCTTCTGCCGCATCGGCATCAATACCCGGCCCCTGATCCCACACTTCAACCCAGACCTGCTGTTGCACCTGACGCAGCTTCACCTGCACGCTGCTGCCTTCCGGACTGTAGCGCGATGCGTTCTCCAACAAATTGCGCAGCATCAGGCGCAGCAGCACCGCTTCACCCTGCTGCGGCACATCGTCGCCGTCTGGCCAGTGCAGCGTCTGCTGACGCTGGGCATACAGTTCAGCCATCTCCGGCATTAGCGGCTGCATGATGTCACGCTGCCACTGCAGCTGCTGATAGTGGCCACCCGCCAGCGCCTGACCGGCGCGCGACAGCATCAGCAGCTGTTCGACGGTGTGCATCAGCTGGTCGATACGCTCAATCAGCATGGCGCTTTGCGGCACCTGCTGCTGATGCAGAAGCTCGAGATGCAGGCGCAGCCCGGCCAGCGGCGTACGCAGCTCGTGCGCGGCGTCGGCGGTGAATAATCGCTCCTGCTGCAGCGTGTGGTCGAGACGGGAAAACAGCTGGTTGATGGAGGAGGTGACCGCAACGATCTCATCCATCTCTGAGTAAATCGGCAGCGGCGTCAGGTTGTCGGCAGAGCGGTGGGCAAGGCTGTCCTGTAACGATTTGAGCGGACGGATAATCCAGTTGATGGCCCAGAACGACAGCAGCAGCGTCAGGCTTACCATCACCAGCGAAGGCAGCAACAGCGAAGCGATGGCCTCACGGATCTCATTCTCCACGCGATCGTTACGCGCCTGGGCCGACAGGGTTTCGTTGACGAGGAAACTGATCTGTTCGCGGCTTTCGTGCCACAGCCAGATGGCACTCATCACCTGGCAGGTGAGGAGAATCAGCGCCAGCATAATCAGTAACCGCTGACGCATGCTGTTCATTCGCGCAATTCCAGCCGGTAGCCAACGCCGCGCACGGTTTTGATGCGATCTTTCCCCAGCTTGCGGCGCAGATTATGAATGTGAACTTCTAAAGTGTTGGAGCCGGGATCGTCGTTCCAGCTGTAGAGATCCTGCTGCAGCGTTTCGCGATGCACATTCTGCCCCACGCGCATCAGCAGGCGGGTGAGCAGGGCGAACTCTTTGGGGGTGATCTCCAGCGGCAGATTCTCCAGCAGCACCTGCTGCGAGCTGAGATTGAGCGTCAGATCGCCCTGCTGCAGCAGGTTGTCGCTGTGCCCCTGATAGCGGCGGATCAGCGCGCGCACCCGCGCCTGCAGTTCTGCCAGCGCAAACGGCTTGACCAGGTAATCATCGGCACCGGCGTCCAGCCCGTCGACGCGATCCTCCAGCGCATCGCGCGCGGTCAGGATCAGCACCGGCACCGCGATGCCGTCGCGCCGCCACTGGCGCAGCAGCGTGGCGCCATCGCGATCCGGCAGACCGAGATCCAGCACGATCAGGCTGTACTGGCTACTGCGCAGCAGGGCGTTGCTTTCCGCCGCGCTGCCAGCGCAATCCACGGCGTAGCCCTCGCTGCTCAGCGCCTGCGCCAGCCCCGATTGTAACAACGCATCATCTTCAACGATCAACAGTTTCATTAGTTGTTCTTGTTAATGTCGGTATAGAGGCGGCTCTCAAAGCGCACCAGCGGAATCCGCCGCGTTTTCTGGTCTTCCGGCGGTACCGCATAGCCAGAGAGGAACTGGACAAAGGCCACGCGCGCACCGCTCGACGTGGTGATGAACCCAGCCAGATTATAGACGCCCTGTAGCGAACCGGTTTTTGCCGACACTTTGCCATCCAGCCCCGCTTCGTGCAGACCGCCGCGATACTGCAGCGTGCCGTCATAACCTGCCAGTGGCAGCATCGAAATATAATTCAGCGTGGCGTCATTTTTGGCGATGAACTGCAGCACCTGCATCATGGTATCCGGCGCGATCAGGTCGTGACGCGACAGGCCGGAGCCATCCACCTGAATACTGTTGCCGAGGTCGACGCCGGCTTTTTCGCGCAGCACACGCCTGACCGCATCCGAACCGGCGCGGAAGGTACCCGGCACGTTAAAATAGTGATGGCCGATGGTGCGGAACACAGTATCAGCGATCATGTTGTCTGACTTTTTCAGCATGGTGTGCAGCAGGTTGTGCAGCGGTGCGGACTGCGTCGAGGCCAGCACCGTACCCGGTGACGTCACCTGCGTCTGGCGCACTAAATGGCCGCTGTAATCAATATCGGCGTCGCGCAGCTGCGCTTTAAGGATCTCGCCGGCCCACGCGGCGCCATCCTGCACGGCAAACGCCAGGGGCAGTGGTTCCGCACGCTGGCGCATACAGCCGGTCAGCGTGTAGCGATTAAGCTCGCCGGGCACCACGTCGAGCTCGCAATACTGCCCGTCACCGCTGTTGCGTCCGATCGTGCGCACCTGACTGAACATGTGCGCCGGATAGTAAGAGGCGATGCGCACAAAGGCGTTTTCGCCGGGCGTATTGGCACTGTAGAGCGAAACCGAGAAGCAGTTTTTATCAACAATCGCCGCACCTGGCGGGGCGCTGAAGCACTGTGTCAGATCGTTCCACGGCCAGCCTGGCGCCATATCGTGACTGGCGAACACCGAGGTGTCGATCACCAGATTGCCTTTGATATGGTTGATGCCCTGCTTTTTCAGCGCCGCCACCATATTGCGCAGATCCTGGCGGCTGAGCGTCGGATCGCCGGCAAAACGCGCCACCAGGTCGCCATTTAAGGTGCCATCGCTGACCGCGCCTTTGGTCTCCAGCGTGGTCTGAAAACGGAAGTCCGGGCCCAGCTCCAGCAGTGCCGCCAGCGCGGTGATCACTTTCATGGTACTGGCCGGCAACGCCATCTGTTTGCCGTGATAGTCGATTATCGGGGTGGATGCGCCCACTTTTTGTACCATCAGCGCCAGGTTTGCGCCGTCTGGCAAATACTGCATGTATTCTTCAACGGGGGCTGCTTGTGCCTGCAGCATAAACGCACAGGTTAATCCGGTAACAAGTCGTGAAAATCGCATAATCTCGCGGTAACTGACGGGTGAAGGCGTCAATACTATGTCCCCGGACGGTGCAAAGTAAACAATGACCCACAGGGAACTCTGGGGTAAAATACGTATCAAAATGCAAAACCGATACCTGACCCGGAAAGCTTTCCGGGTCAGGATTCTTTTGCTTGTGAAAAGAGGTTACGCGCCGCAGAAGCCGATCTTCTGCTGTCACCGGTCAGGATGACGCCGTTAACCAGGATAGATGACGAGGAGCCAAAATGAATCAGATTCCGATGACGTTGAAAGGCGCTGAGAAGCTGCGTGAAGAGCTGAACGAACTGAAAACCGTTAAGCGTCCGCGCATCATCGCCTCTATCGCCGAAGCCCGTGAGCACGGCGATCTGAAAGAGAATGCCGAATACCACGCCGCGCGCGAAGAACAGGGGTTCTGCGAAGGGCGTATTCAGGAGATTGAAGCCAAGCTCTCCAATGCACAGGTGATTGACGTGACCGCCATGCCGAAAACCGGCCGCGTGATTTTTGGCGCCACCGTCACCGTGCTGAATGTCGATACCGACGAAGAGTTTACTTACCGGATTGTTGGTGATGACGAAGCGGACTTTAAACAGAACCTGATTTCCGTGAATTCGCCGATGGCGCGCGGTCTGGTGGGCAAAGAGGCCGATGACGTGGCTATTGTCAAAACCCCAGGCGGCGACGTGGAATATGAAGTACTGAAAGTGGAATACATCTAAGATATTGCTACGCTTTGAAATGCGCAGCTGCATATTGTAAAGAAAGGAAAAAGGCCGCGTTGCGGCCTTTTATCCCATGCAGGAGCATGGCACTTTCTCTGCCCGTCGGACGAGCCGTAACGGTACGCTTAACGTGGCAGAGTAATTTTGCGCTCTTTGGCAGGGCGATACAGCACCAGCACGTTGCCGATGACCTGAACGTTGTTTGCCTTAGTTTCACGCACGATAGCGTCCACGATCAGCTGCTTGGTTTCACGATCTTCCGAGGCAATTTTTACCTTGATCAATTCGTGATGTTCGAGCGCCTGTTCGATCTCGGCGAGCACGCCTTCAGTCAGGCCATTACCGCCCAGCATGACCACGGGCTTCAGTGGATGGGCAAGGCCTTTCAGGTGCTGTTTTTGTTTGGTACTCAGATTCATCGTATTTTTTGCTTACTCAGGGATTGAAAACGGTTCATTCTACCGCCATCTCGGGTATATCGCCAAATCAACGCGACCCATTGCGTGCTGATTTATCGCTACGATGACGATTTAACTGGAAATATTATGACGGGTAAAAAGCGTTCGGCCAGTTCCAGTCGCTGGCTTCAGGAACACTTTAGCGATAAATATGTGCAACAGGCACAGAAAAAAGGGTTGCGCTCGCGCGCCTGGTTTAAACTGGATGAAATTCAGCAGGGTGACAAGCTGTTCAAACCCGGTATGACCGTGGTTGACCTGGGCGCTGCGCCCGGCGGCTGGTCGCAATATGTGGTACAACAGATTGGTTCGGGTGGCCGTATTATTGCCTGCGATCTGCTGCCGATGGATCCCATCGTTGGCGTTGACTTCCTGCAGGGCGATTTTCGCGACGAAGCGGTGTTGAAAGCGTTACTGGAGCGCGTGGGCGACCAGAAAGTGCAGGTGGTGATGTCGGACATGGCGCCGAATATGAGCGGTACGCCTGCGGTCGATATCCCGCGTTCCATGTATTTAGTTGAACTGGCGTTAGAAATGTGTCGGGATGTACTGGCACCTGGCGGCAGTTTTGTAGTGAAAGTGTTTCAGGGAGATGGCTTCGATGAATACCTGCGGGAAATTCGCTCCCTGTTTACGAAAGTGAAAATTCGTAAGCCGGACGCTTCGCGATCACGTTCGCGCGAAGTGTACATTGTGGCGACAGGGCGCAAACTGTAGCCCTCCATACCGGAATCAAAGCAAGGCGAAACGGCGTTTATTCTGATGCGTAATTCTGAGTTTCAGGCTAAACAGGCAAAATCATCAGCGCCGCGATTCCAGGTATGAAGGATATATAGTACCCTACGCTGTCTGTTAACACCGTTGTAATATGAGGTTAATCCCTTGAGTGACATGGCGAAAAACCTGATTCTCTGGTTAGTCATCGCGGTCGTGCTGATGTCAGTATTCCAGAGCTTTGGGCCCAGCGAGTCGAATGGCCGT
>Ga0308167_1000662_pt1 | contig 54730 bp, 45 predicted proteins | sample PhyCR1_2_FD_202138 | JGI IMG/M metagenome (GOLD analysis project Ga0308167, IMG submission 202138) | Phyllosphere microbial communities from UC Gill Tract Community Farm, Albany, California, United States - DLSLRC.R1 | ecosystem: Host-associated > Plants > Phyllosphere > Unclassified | place... | reverse complement strand
TGCTTGTCCTGAATATATTTATTACCTTCTGACACAAAAAGCACGGTAGGAACTGAAAAAAGAACAAGGCAAAACAAGCCCAGAATTGCAAACTTAGCGGTAAGATTAATATTGTTAAGAATATTATTCATTTTTACATCCTGCTGAATTAATTATTATAAGAACAAAAATAATGCAGATTGAAAGCATCTTAATCATCATTATCGGTTAACTGTTCATTAACTTTATAGCAGGCGTAAGAAAGTGAATGTTTAGGTTGAATTGCAACAAGGTCTAACCTGTCACCCAGTAATTAGCCCATGCTGATGTTATTAATTACCTCATAAGAGGTAGGAAAGATTGTTAATATCAATTTCTCTCTTAACGAGTTTTATACATGATTCATGTCCGCTTTGTGCCAGAAGCGGACATCACTGGTGATGAGAGTTAAGGTTCTTTTGATCCTGATGTTTAGTGTCAGCAGCTCGCCCATCCTGAAGTTGAACATGATGAAAACATCAGTCCTGGGACTTACTCATTCATAATAGGGAGTTTTTTAAGAAACTCTTTTAGATTCCAGGCATCCCACGGCAGATGTTCGGTAATACCTATAATCACAATTTCTGTTTCAGCAGAGACATCACGGATGATCTTAAGCGTCTGAGCAAGATTTAGTTTTCCTACCGGGTACACCGCCTGCCAGTCAAACTCAGGTTCAGGCTCCGCAAACAGCAGCGAACGGAAAACGTCCGGATTGAGGACGTCCAGGTCCAGATGCACGGCAAGTTTGCGGATGTTCTGTTCTTTTATCCAGCGGGTGATCCTGCCACTGCTTTCATAAAGCTCTTCCGGTCGGGCTACCTGCAGACCCAGCTCGCTGATAACGGCCATTTCCTGTTCTGTCAGCCCCTCTTTAATCAGGCCGGCATACATGACGCGTGAGGGTTCTACCGGGGTCTGTACTTTAGAAGCAAACTCCGGATCACCGCCGCCCAAAAGATTGCCCAGTACCATAGTATGGCCGTTTGTAAAATCGCGCGGAGTCTTCACATCAGGGTGTGAATCAATCCACAGTACACCCATCTCGCCATTGTGTTTGTGGTTCATCCAGGCAAAAGGGGCCTGGTCCACAAGGCAGTCACCGCCAAATACCACGATATGATCTGGATCTTCTTTTTCCAGTACCGCCCAGGCCTCATCATGCTGGCTGAGTAACTGCCGGCGATAAAGAAGCCCATCTTCAGGCTCAGGTGAGTCCGGGTTGAATTCCGGTACGTTGATAGTGTACAAAGGGGAGCATGTTTCCGGGGAAAGCCAGTGCAGAAGTCGGGCACCAAACCCGTAAAGCTCCTGATTGCCACCCTGCCACTGCGGAAATAAGATCCTGATCGTTTTTTTCGTGTTATCAGTCATTTTAACTCCTCGGTTTCAGAACTACTGGTGATAACAATTAAAAGCGCTCTTTTTCCTTGATGTCCGCAACCGGAGAGAGAATGTCTTGAGGCAGCTCGTGGAGTGGCAGACCGCCACCGACCCTACGTGGCCAGTCAGAATTGGCTAGCGCAGCTTTACCAATGGAAACAAAGTCAGCCCCCATACCCAGCAGTTTTTCTGCCGTTTCACCGTCATCCAGCCCACCGTTAGCAATGATAATTGTCTCCGGAGCGGCCTCACGGGCAAGCTCAACCAGGCTCTTATCGCCGTTCTCGAATGCAGGGAGCCAGGATTTGTATTCGGTAACATGGATATAGTCCACGCCGGCATCTGCGAGCAGACCAAAAATTGTCCTGGCGCCTTCTTCACCTTCTTTCCATTTATGATGGAAATCGTTCACTTTTCCCTGTGAAATTCTGACGCCCAGAACCTTGTCTGCGCCAATTCTGCGACGCACTGCGCGGATAACTTCCAGCGTAATGGCCAGCCTGTTTTCCAGTGAACCGCCCCATTTATCTGTACGCTGGTTTGTATAGTCTGTCAGGAACTGGTCAAGCAGGTACCCGTTAGCCGCATGGATCTCCACCCCGTCAAATTTTGCGTCACCGACGGCCCGCTCTGCGCTTTCAGCAAAACTGGAGATGACGTCGCTGATCTGCTCTTCACTAAGCGCCTGGGGTGTGCAGTACTCTCCGGAACCATGATAGAACTCAAGCTGCTTACCTTTAGGCTTTACAGCAGAAGGACCGGCAGAGTCCGGCCGATAGATATTTTTCTGAGACAGTGCCCCGGCATGAATAAGCTGAGCTATAACGCATGCACCGTTCTGATGAGCATTTTCGACGATAACTTTCCAGCCTGAGATCTGTTCTTCATTCACAATGCCCGGCTGAAACGCATAGGTCTGTGACCACGCTTGGTCAATATAGATACCTTCACTGATGATGGCACCGAAACCCCCACGGGCAAAGCGGGAGTAATAGTCCTGCATTTTTTCACCCGGCACGCCAGTTTCAGACGCGGAGATACGCGTCATAGGGGCAACCATAATTCGATTACGGAATAGGATACTGTTAATGGATTTGGCTTGATATAAAGATGCGTGATACACGATGACTCTCCGATAACAATTATAATAAAAATAATTATAATCCCGTTATTATGAATGTAATACTGGTAGAAAATGCATCACTGTATAACGGAAGTCGATAAAATGAATTTGCGCGATGTCGAACTGTTCACCATTCTTGCGGAAACCTGCAATCTTTCTAAGGCCGCCCGCAGGCTTGATATGAGTGCAATGAGCGTGTCGCGACATCTCGCTCAACTGGAAAAGGATTTAGGTGTGCGTTTATTTCAGCGTACGACCCGCGCCGTCTCGCTGACCAGTGAGGGCGAAGAATTTCTTCCTTATGCCAGAACCATGATGGAAGCAGAGCAGGGCGCGCGGATTATATTCAGCGAGGACGCTGGCGGGGCCTCAGGACTGCTGAAAATTACGGCTCCTTCCGGTATCGGCCGACGTTACATACTTCCCCTGCTGCCTGATCTCATGGAACAAAATCCTAAAATAAAAATCGATCTCAACCTCAGCGATGATGTGATGGATATCGTGGGTCAGGGATACGATGTGGCCATCAGGGTCGCCCCCCTCAGTGATTCAAATCTGATTGCACACAGACTCAGTAGCAATCCCCGGGTTCTCTGTGCTTCACCGGCTTATCTGTCACGATACGGCAGACCCGGCAGTCTTGCAGAACTGAGTAATCACCAATGTTTGAGAACAACAATGGTGTCTCAGTGGACGTTTGCAAAGAATGGAAATCAACTCAGCCATCTATTTGAGCCACGGTTAATTTGCAACAATGTTGAAGGTGTCCGAAGCATGTGTAAGGCCGGTGCGGGTTTGGCTCAATTAACAAAAGCAGATGTTCACTCTGAACTTGCAGCCGGAGAACTCGTTGAAATACCTCTTATTGATGTAGAGCCTCACATGCTGGCGATATGGGCATTATTTCCCACAAAGCGCTATCTACCGAGCCGCGTTACTGTCTTCCTTGATGCTTTAAAGTCATCGCTGAAAGACCTGATGTCATAAACAGAAAATTTTCCTTTTTGCAAAAGGTGAATGAATCGTGATGTCCGCTTCTCGCTCATAGCGGATACTGAACAACAACTGTCCGCTTTGTGCCAGAAGCGGACACCGCACATACCTTAAAATTGTAAGCAGTATGGGTTAAGTAGAAATAACTAACCACCTAACTGTATCGTAAAAATTAACTAAATAAGGAAAAAAACCATTTTTCCATTTTTGCTTTTATAAACTTGTGGCAAACAGCTAAATCTATCCCTGTAATGCTACTTATTAACCCAAATAATAAGGTAATAATTACTGTAAATCCGACTAGATTACCTTTGAATAACTCGCTTTTGATCAACGCAGGCTGTATTTCATCAGGAATACCTTTCACCGCTGCCAAGCAAAGAGCGAAAACAAGCACCCCACTGAAAAACCAAGCTATTGAACCTGCCAAAAAGGCACTGCCCTTACGTATTTTGCGCTCTAAAGATTCAATTCTTTCCTGCGCAGCTTGGTTCTCCTGACTAATGGCCTGAAGTTGTGTGGATGCTTCTTGACGTACAGTCTCAATTTCCGAACGACTTCGGTCTTCAAGTTCTGCCATATCACTTTGATGTTTTTCATCATGTTTTCTCTTAATAGTATTAACAACGTCGAAAACATCTTCCTCGGAAAAATTTTCTCCCACATCAACAGAAACATCATGGACAAGTCGGAGAAGATCACTATCCCAGCGGATTTGAAGAAATTCATCTTGAGTAACATCTCCGCGTTTTTCAAGTTTTTCAAGACGACTGATGAAAGCTTCCCAGAAGCGATCATCGGTATACAATAAGCTGTAAGCTGTTGAAAGAAGCTGCTCTTGAGGTAGCCGAGCATAAATGTCCGGCTTTTTTAGCCAGAACATGGCTGTCATCCATTGCTCTGAAACGACTACAGGAATAGCCTGGCGGTTAGTTTCATGGCGGAAAAAATCATTAGCCTCCTTGACCAAGCCTGTATTGGGAGTAACAAAAACACTAAAAGACTGACTGAGGTTGTTGATTATTTTACCTTCCCGCATATTGTGTACACGGGAAACGCAAACAGTGTCGTGCTCGAGATTTTTATCTCGCCGAAAAGCCTTTCCAATAGCACTTTGAAGTTTTGCTTCATCACATTGATACATTGTCTTAGGACTAAAACCGAGCTGAACATCGATGCCAAGTTTATAAATATTACTTTCCAAAAGCTTAAGATCAGTATCAATACGTTCTGCATCATAGCCTTGCGCCCTCAGCCACTCTAACGTTTTTGTATTAAATCGTTCATAACGTTTCCGTGAAATGTCATTTTTCCAAGCATAAAGCAGGCCTTCAATTTCACTAAGTGTGCGGTCAAAAATCACTATTTTAATATCTAGTGATTTTAAAAGGTTCAAAAAGTCTATATATGCTTCTTTAGCTTGACGTCCGCTGTAACCTAGCATGCCTATGACTATTGGAGAGTCAAGGTAGACGGTAATGCCTTTATAAGATTTCTTGTCTGTAGCTTTATCCGCATAAAATAGATAATTAGCTAGTAACATTCCTTTAACACACCGACTGAAGTGCTCAAGAACTCCAGGCTGATTGCGATGAATATGACTTATAAAAGATGCAATAACATGGTTGGTGTTTTTAATGCGATCAGCAAGTTCCATTTTTTGATAAGCCCGGTGGCTAATCACGCTGCTGACATTCACTTCAATAAATCCAGTAATTAGTTTCTCAGCTTCACTGTCAGAGATTTTCTTAGCAAAGTTGGTCTCCGTAAAGATGATAAACTCATTTTTGAGACTTGCAAGCGAGGTTTCAACATCTTCTTTTTTATGCTCAAAGCCATTTTTCCATTCAGTAATTTTATCGTGAACGGGAATGAAAGCATAATTTTCACGGATTAGAAGGCCTCTTTTTTTAGCTCGTGTCATTAAGACCTTCACCGCTGCCAGTGGAGGCTTAAACCCAAAGCTTTGCTGCAGTTTATACTGTATATCACTCTCATTTATAACTGGCTTGCCAATTTCTGATGCAGTTACTGCAATAAAAGGTAGAAATAAATCTATTTCATCGTGTATATCGTCTCGCTTTAGAGTTTCAAGCAAAGCGAGATGAAGCAGCGGACTATTTATTTCAAATTCTGTCATTTTTTAACAGCACCAAGAGATTTACATAAGAAAAATCTTATTATCCACTTTTGTGTGAAAGTCTGCCACTCCTATACATAGTAAAAATTAATGATTTCACTGCATGTGACAACTGCCGCATATCGCTCTTAGCGGACATTGGCTTGGCGTCAATCCGCCAGGTGCCTGATGCAGACGTTCACGCGCAGGAGTTGCGCGTGCAGATGCAGCACTGTATCGCGCCAGGCGCAGCGGCCGGGACCGGTGGTCAGTGTGATTTCCGTCGTCCGGATCCTGCGCGGGAGGGCAAAGCACTGCTCAGGGTTAACCAGAACCGGATTGTCAGAACTGATAACTGTAGTTCATGCTGAAAAAGTAAATTGCAGGGTCGTTATAGCCACCTTTAACAACTGGCGCGCTGACGCCGGAAGACTCCATGGTGAGATATTCAAAAGCGGCACCCACGCTGCTGGCAGGCGTGACCTGGTACTGCGCGCCAATGCCAAAGCGCCATGCTGCGCCCGACGGCATGGTCAGGGAGGAGTTATCCTGTGAGCGATAGAAACTGCTGTCATAGGCCATGCCGGTGTTCAGACGCCAGCGGTCATCGGGCCTGAACTGCACGCCCAGCGCGGTGTGCCAGGTGTCGCGCAGACGATTATCACGTGCGAGCGGCTCACCGCTGATATAAACCTGGTTTGCTCCGTAAGCGCTCCAGTCCTGCCAGCCCAGATCGCCCAGCACCGACCAGCGCGGGCTGAAATCATGCACCAGGCTGAACATCAGCTGCGCAGGGGTGTTAACCTGCGCCGAAAGCGGCAGGGTATATTGCTGATTAGGCAACTGAGGGAAGCGTGCGGTGCCGTCAATGTTGAAGTGATACTCGATTTTACTGGCATACGTCAGGCCGGCGCGCGTGGCGTCCGTGATGTCAAACAATAACCCGGTTCGGAAGTTGGTGGCCCAGTCGTGGTCGCTCTGCTTCTCATCCTGGCCGCCGAGGTTGCGGGTCAGGGAAAGAAAGCCGTAATTGATACCTACACCCGCGCCCCATGACAGGCGGTCGTTGATTTTCCACGCCAGTGCCGGGCTCAGCGTCATGCCGACCAGCGTGCTCTTTTTGATAAGGCGTTCTCCCGCCCAGTTGCCAAAGTCCAGCCCGAGGCCGTAATTGCCGTAGAGACCTATACCCGCCGACCAGCGGTCATTCAGACGCTGGTGATAAAAGATGCTGGCTCCGGGGAACCAGCCAATCGTATTGCCAGGGCTGTTCCCCTGCAGTCCGGCATCGTTATTCAGCGTATAAGGCGTATCGCCGTAGAGCGCCTGAAGACCCCCGGTCAGCATATAGTCAGGCAGGCGCGTCATCCCTGCGGGATTGGAAACCAGTGTGGATGCATCCTGGCCAGCGGAGCATCACCATTCATCATGAACAGGGCTACATAACTCATTACGTGACCCCAATTATGCCCCGGTATTCTGTGCTTTTTCGATAGCGGACTATTTAAAATCGATCTGCATCAGTTCGGCAATGGTTGAATCACGCGTTGTCAGCACGCAGCGATCCAGATAATCGGTAAACCGCGAAGGCTTATTCATTCCAAGCTGCATTAGCTTAGAGTTATCAAATACCACGTTAAGGTTTGAGAAATGACCGTACAGGTTCATGGCGCGAAGCATTATCCGCTCATTGCAGGGTCCAAACAGATCCTTAAAAGTTCTCCGACTTTCAGAAAGCTGTTTATAAGACACCTTCTGGTAATCAACGCCCAGTGGCCTGCTTCCTGATGCTTTGGCCATCGCTTCATCAATTTCGGCAAATGTCACACAGCTGTTTGTTCCTGCAGAAATATGAATTACCTCATTAATCACATCTTCTGCATCAAGCAGCATGATAAGCGCTTCCGCGCAGTAATCAACGGGAACTACATCAATACGGTCATTCAGGTCGCAGGTGAATTTACCCAGTGCCAGCGCCATCCGGAATACCCAGAAAATGCTGGCTGAAGGTAGGCATCCCAGAACGGAGTGACCCACTACGATCGACGGCCGGGCAATAACCAGTGGCAACTTCGGCAGCTTCTCTGTCATCAGCTTTTCAATCGAAGCCTTACTCCAGGTGTATTCAACGATATGCTGATCCCGGCAGGAGTTGAGCCCGCCCTCAGTGACCAGTGAGCCGGGTTCCGGCGCACAGGACATAGCGGTTCCAACTTGGATAAATTTCTTTAATCCTTCAACACGGCTCATTCGTTCAGCAAACCGAAATGTGCCTTCAACGTTTACTTTCCAGATGGTGGGATTTTTACCAAATGAGGCCACAGCTGCACAATTAATGACATGGGTAACATCATTAAGTCGTGCGTCATGAATAAAATTATCCGTAAATTCCATGTCACCCAAAATAATATTTTCAGGTGCTATTGTATTGGTAACTGACTCATTTAAACCAAAGTTCTTCAGGTTCGCTTTGAGCCGGCGCAACCCTTCCTCAACAGTTTCGCCTCTGACCAGTAGTAGCAGTCGATCCTTAACGTTGTTATGTAATAAATTTGCTACGACAGCCCCGCCCAGAAAACCTGTAGAACCGGTAATAAGGATTTTTTTCATGATAGTGCCATTTAATCTGTTTTATCAATGGAAAGCATTAATAGAACACTTCCCGAGCATTAAAATAATTCACAAATTAATAAAATAATTGTAATTACATTGTTTTTATGAATTTAAGGGTGAAGTTGTTATTTGATACTAACTTCCCTCCTGCCGAGTTAATCACTTGTCAGGTAGTAAACCACACCAGTATAAAGCTAATAATAACCGCCAGACTCAACAACAGTGCATACATTTCATTAAATTTATTCATTTAGATTCTGTTTATATCCTATGCATATAAAGCAACTCTTGAATCTCCTCATCCCTGCTGAGTTCACGCTCTGATTTGAGCAACTTTTGCCATTTGGGATCAAGCTTTATTTAAACTCTTTTTCATGAACTTATTATTATTTTAATAAATGACGTTTTTCCTGCACTTATTTATGGAGAGTCAGTTCAGACTTTGTGTAGAACATGTGTAGAAGCTAACCAAAGAGGATTTATAGTATAAATCCCAGCATTTGTTTACCCCTTGTTTAATATCTATCCATTACACCCTTGCCCGTCATGAAATATTTCCGCACAGATTCTCAGGCGGACTCTCGCGTTACACTTCAGGTGACAGGCATGTTTACAACACACTTAAAACTTAAAAATACCGGCTGGGAAGCGTGTACGCCATCCGCGTACGCTCAAATTTACGCTGCATTTGGGGGGAGTGTTTGCACCCATCCCCGCGTTCTCGCTTATCTTGCTCAGCGTGAAGGCGTCCGGATTCACTACTACATGAAAAGGCGACACGGACAACCCATTGCTGCCGTGTTTTCTATCAATGGCTCGCTGGAATATAAAAAATCCAATCTTCCCTTTGTTTTTGATGATCTTATCCTCCCGATTAAGGCGGGTGAAAAAGTCATTCTTCCATTTAAAACTAAGCGCTTATCGCCCCATTCTCAGGGCGTCATCTTTAACAGCATCCGTCACAACCTGTTTAAAAAGAAAATGGCTCACATCAAGTCTGACTTTTCCGTGAAAACCGCTAAGAAACGTACCGGTGAGGTCCGGCGATTCAGAAAAGCAGGCGGAACAGTCGAAGATGTGACCTCTTTTTCTCCTGCTGAACTTTCCGCTATCTATCAGCACCTGTTCGATTTGCGTTGGCAAAACAGCCTTAAGTGTACTGACACCGGCATCCTGACTGAGACGTTCACCACGTTCAGAGACATGATTTTCGGCAAAGTCTTATTCATCAATGACTCACCCTGCGCGTTTGATCTTAATTATAAAGTTGAGTGCCCAACATGGTATTACTTCGAAGACTTTAATGGCGGGATAGATCCCCGGTTTAAATCGATGGGGGTTGGCTCTGTTTTGCTCTGGGAGAATATCCAGCACGCCAGATGGTTAGCTGCGTCATCAGATAAAAAATTTATTTTTTCTCTGGGGGCCTACAACCCAGGCTGGCATTACAAAAAACAGTGGTGCGATATTATGCCCTCAGGCCGTACGCTGTTCTGAAAGTGAATGCAGTCAGGTTTTTTCATTGCCAGCCGGTTTTTCGCTGGCAATACAATAAAATAAAAAAATTTCGCTTCTACACACAATCTCAACACACCCTCAACGGCGAATAAACGCGTGTCCGATAATATGGGTCATCACTCTTTGAGACGAGAAACCCATGTTGTCCCTCAAACACTTTTCGCTGCCTTTATTTTTGGTTGCCCTGATTGTCGCGCTGACGGGCTGCGATGATAAAACCATTAATGAAGCTGAAGCTCCTGCTCCTCAGGTTGCCATTGAGGTGATCCAGCCACAAGTGTTAGCGGTCAGCGAGATGCTTCCGGGTCGCGTTACCGCGCTGCACACAGCAGAAATACGCCCGCAGGTCAGCGGTATTATTCAGCGTCGTTTGTTTGAACAGGGCGCAGAAATTAAAAAAGGTACGCCCCTTTTTCAGATTAACGCGGCGCCTTTTGAAGCGGAAGTCGCCAGTGCGCAGGCCGGTTTACAGCGTGCCAGGGCCGCCAATGACAAGGCTCAGCAGCAGGCGGCGCGTCTGCGGCCACTCATGAAAACGGGTGCAGTGAGCCGTCAGAGTTTTGATGAAGCTATCGCGAATGCTCGTCAGGCCGCGGCAGATGTTGCGCAGGCAAGCGCCGCGCTCAGGCGCAAAGAGCTTGATCTGAGTTTTGCCACCGTTGAGGCACCGATATTCGGACGTATCGATCAGGCTCTGGTTTCCGAAGGGGCGTATGTGACAGCCAGCGACAGCACGCCACTGGCTCGCATCTACCAGACAGACCCCATTTATGTGGACGTCCACCAGCCCGCTGAGGTTTACCACCAGCTGCGCCAGCAGGCGGCGATTCATCAGGACGCCGCTGCAGGCGTGCCGGTAAAGGTGTTGTTACCTGGCGGCACGGTCTATCCACAGCCGGGCAGGATCCTTTTCTCCGGCATGAGCGTTGATACCGCGACGGGCGACGTGATGGTGCGCATCCAGGTGAGTAATCCTGACCGCGAACTTCTGCCCGGCATGTTTGTGCGGGTTGAGATCCCTCGTCAGCACTATGACGATGCGCTGATGGTTCCCCAGCAGGCGGTCTCGCATCAGGAGGGGCACGCTGTGCTCTGGATAGTAGATAGTCAGCAACAGGCCCGTCAGATCAACGTCCGCGTCGGGGAGTTAATCCATGGCGCCTACCGCATTGCCGAAGGATTACCTGCCGGCAGCCGTGTCGTAGTCCAGGGCATGGATAAGCTCAGCAACGGCACCAAAGTCGCGGCAGTGATTTCAGCTGCCACCCCTGCAATTCTGACCATGAAGGCCGGAGAGTAAAATGACTCAGTTTTTTATTAAGCGCCCGGTTTTCGCCTGGGTGGTCGCCTTGTTCATCATTCTGTTCGGGATTATTGCGATCCCGAAACTGCCGGTGGCCCGTTACCCCTCGGTGGCACCGCCGAATGTCACCATCACCGCGACCTGGGCAGGCGCTTCACCTCAGACGATGAACGACACGGTCGTCAGTCTGATCGAGCGTGAACTCTCCAGCGTTAAGAATCTGCTCTATTTTGAGTCATCCACGGACACATCAGGCCAGGCGACCATTACGGTCACGTTCAAACCGGGCACAAATGCTGAACTGGCGCAGGTTGATGTTCAGAACCGTATTAAGACGGTGGAATCCCGCCTGCCTCAGGCGGTGCGGCAGAATGGGCTCCAGGTTGAATCGGCTGACACCGGCTTCCTGATGATTATCAGTCTCACCTCTGAAGCCGGGAAAACAGACAGCGAAGCGTTAAGTGACTACATGGCCCGAAACGTGGTTGAAGAACTGCGCAGACTGCCTGGCGTAGGACGTGTTCAGCTGTTCGGCGCGGAAAGTGCCCTGCGCGTCTGGGTGGATCCGGCCAGACTGCTTTCACTCAACCTGACGATGAATGATATCTCTGCCGCCATCACCCAGCAGAATGCGCAAATCGCCCCGGGACGGGTCGGCGACGAGCCCGCGTTGCCCGGTCAGATGGTCACCCTTCCCTTAATGGTAGAGGGTCAGTTAACCACGCCGGAAGCGTTCGGCCGCATTGTGCTGCGCGCGAATCAGGATGGCTCCAGCGTCAAACTCTCTGACGTGGCAAAAGTGGAGGCCGGTTCTCAAAGTTACAGCATGCTGATGCGTGAGAACGGTCAGAACTCAACGGGTGCGGCGATTATGCTGGCGCCCGGTGCCAACGCGGTAAAGACAGCAGAAGCGGTCACGTCCCGGATGCAGGAACTGAGTCTGTCGATGCCGGAGGACATCCGGTACGCGCTCCCTTTCAACACCGCACCCTTCGTAAAGCTCTCAATCGGGAAGGTGATCCACACGCTTCTCGAAGCAATGGTGCTGGTGTTCGTGGTGATGTATCTGTTCCTGCAGAACATCCGCTATACCATTATACCCGCCATTGTCGCGCCGATTGCCTTGTTGGGCACGCTATCCGTGATGCTGCTCTCTGGCTTCTCCGTTAATGTTCTCACGATGTTTGGACTGGTGCTCGCCATCGGCATCATCGTTGATGATGCGATTGTCGTGGTTGAAAACGTTGAGCGCATCATGCGTGAGGAAAACCTCGGGCCCCGTGAGGCGACCTCAAAAGCGATGCGCGAAATAACGGGTGCCATCACCGGCATTACGCTGGTGCTCACGGCGGTCTTCATCCCCATGGGATTCGCCAGCGGTTCAGTCGGCATCATCTATCGTCAGTTTTCCCTCTCAATGGCAACCGCAATTCTGTTCTCCGCGTTGCTGGCCCTGACCCTGACGCCCGCACTGTGCGCGACGCTGCTTAAAATGCCTTCCGATCATGCCCGGCGCGGTTTTTTCGGCCTGTTCAATCGCGGCGTTGATCGACTGACAAACCGCTATTCGGGCTGGACAGGTGTGACTCTGAAGCGCTCTGGCCGGATGATGCTGTTATTTATTGCCCTGTGCGCAGGCACCGGGCTGGCATTCAGTCAGCTCTCCTCAGCTTTTCTGCCAGAAGAAGATCAGGGCTATTTCATGACTGCGTTTCAGCTACCGGCAGAGGCCACTCAGCAGCGGACACTGGCGGTGGTAAAAAAATATGAGGAAGCCCTGAATTCGCGTTCCGCCATCGCGACCAATCAATCCATCATTGGCTTTGGCTTCTCCGGTGCCGGGGCGAACACCGCACTGGCTTTCACCGTACTGAAAGAGGGTAAAGAACGCGGCAATAACACGACCCGGGGTGAAGTTGAATTTGTCGGGCAGGCCATGCGCGACTCGCCGGAAGGCACCATCATGACGATGATGCCCCCGGCCATCGAGGAGCTGGGAAACACATCGGGCTTTACGCTGAGACTTGAAGATCGTGCGAATCAGGGTTATGCGGCGCTGGAAGCCGCACAGAATACGCTTTTACAGCTTGCCGCGAAAAGCAGCAAAGTCACCCAGGTGTACCCGGACGGTTTGCCGCCGGGAACGACGGTCCGGCTGAATATTGACCGTGAAAAGGCCAATGCCATGGGCGTTTCGTTCAGCAGCATCAGCGATACGCTCTCCGCCGCCATGGGGTCGCTCTACGTCAACGATTACCCGAATAAAGGCCGGATGCAGCAGGTAATTATTCAGGCAGAGGCGAAAGATCGTATGCAGATTGATGACATCCTCAATTTGTATGTCCGAAGCAGTGAAAACCGGATGGTGGCGCTGAAGACCTTTGTAACGCCGGTCTGGTCGTCAGCCCCTCTCCAGCAGGTCCGCTATCAGGGCTATCCCGCGATGAGGCTCTCCGGTAGCGCTGCGCGGGGTGTGTCAAGTGGTGATGCCATGAAAGAGATCGAAGCGCTGGCCAGACAGCTGCCGCCGGGGTTCGCAGTTGAATGGACCGGCCAGTCGTTGCAGGAGCAGCAGTCTGCCGCACAGGCACCTATGCTGATGGCGCTCTCTATCCTGGTGATCTTCCTGGTCTTAGCGGCGCTCTATGAGAGCTGGGCCATTCCGCTCTCCGTATTGATGGTGATTCCGTTGGGGATCGCGGGCGCTGTCGCCGCCGTGATGATTCGCGGATTGCCTGATGACGTGTTCTTTAAAGTGGGGTTGATTACGGTGATTGGACTATCAGCCAAGAACGCCGTGCTCATTGTTGAGTTTGCCAGACAGTTACACCAGGAGGGCAAGAGCCTGCGTGAAGCGGCAATCACTGCGGCCAGAATGCGTCTGCGTCCGATTATCATGACCTCGCTGGCTTTCGGATTGGGCGTCGTCCCGTTGATCATGGCTTCAGGACCCGCCAGCGAAACCCAGCATGCCATCGGCACCGGCGTTTTTGGGGGGATCATCAGCGCTACGGTTCTGGCCGTTATTTTTGTTCCGCTGTTTTTTGTCACCGTGATGACACTGCGCAACAGGCTGAGTACGCATGAAAAATGATATGCATACCGCGCGCCCAGCGCGTATCTCGTCTGATTTATTGTTTCACGGACCTGATATCATCATGACAACGTCCCTGAAGCCATAGCGACGTTAACACTCTTTTAGTATGAGCCCGGCGGCGGTCTTTCAGAATCAGATCTGCACCGTCGCCGTCCGGGTCGATACAGATCGAAGACAGGATAAGGATGAACAGCAGCGTGATTTTAATCGTCGAAGATGATGTTGAAATAGCCGCAATATTAACCGCCTATCTGCAGAATGCCGGTTACACGGTAAGTCATGCGGAAAACGGAGCGTTAGCCCTGGCGTTTTGTGCGACATCCTCACCTGAGCTGATCATACTGGATGTCCGCATGCCGGTGATGGATGGCTGGCAGGTGCTGGCCGAAGTGCGTCGGCGCGGAAATACCCCGGTCATTATGCTTACGGCCAACGACGATGATGTGGATAAACTTTCCGCACTCCGTATTGGGGCCGATGATTATGTCGTTAAGCCGTTTAATCCTGCTGAGGTTGTGGCACGGGTTCAGGCAGTATTGAGACGTACCCAGGTTATCACGCGTTCGGAAGATATTTACTCTACCCGATCGCTTTCCATTAACCTGCAGCAGCACAGCGTGGTTGTTAAACCTGACGGGACGGATATCGCCCCCCGCCTGACCACAACCGAGTTCAGATTGATCACCCATTTTGTGCGCGAACCTAACCGGGTTTTTAGCCGGGATGAACTGCTGGACGCGTGTTTTCCGGAAGGTGACACGTTACCGCGAACCGTTGACAGCCATATCAGTAAATTACGCAGGAAACTCGATGACGCGGGGGTATCAGGACTGCTGCAAAATGTGAGGGGCTTCGGCTATCGCCTGGGAGAGAGTAAATGAAGCAGCGTGGTCTTAGCGGGCAGCTGAACTGGCTCATCGTCAAAGTTACGATCTATTCCTTCCTGACCTCGTTTGCCACCTACTCACTTTATCCGACCGTTATTGGATTATTTTCAGGTCAGCTTGTTCCGCTCGATCTCGACCAGGGGACAGCCAGCGACTGGATTACCCTGCTGGTGACAACGCTGTTAACGATAGCCGTCTCGGTGTTTTTTTCTGCACGGTTCGCGCGTCAGATGATCGTTCCTCTGGAGTCGCTGACTCACAGTGCAAAGCGCGTCGCGGAAGGTGATTTAAGCGCACGAGCGAGTGAAGGCGCAATCGAAATCGGTGAGATTAATGCGCTGGTCAAAGACTTTAACCGCATGGCGGAAACACTCGAAACCCTGTCAAACGATAGCCGGACCTGGAACGCCGCTATCGCACACGAATTAAGAACCCCGGTGACGATATTACGCGGGAGACTTCAGGGTTTAGCTGACGGTATATTTGCGCCCGATCATAAGCTCTTCGTTAATCTGATTCATCAGGCCGATGGCCTGACGCGGTTAATTGAAGATCTCCGAACGCTGAGTCTGGCCCAGACGGGACATCTGCATATTCACTATGAGCGCGTGAATATCAAAAGTGAGATTGAATCGTTAGCTGAACTGGTGAAAGAGGATTTCAAAGCCAGTCACCACTCACTCGTGCTGAAAGTTAATCCGGCCATCATTGAATGCGATGCTTTACGCTTCAGGCAGGTGATGCTGGCCTTTCTGGAAAATGCCCGTCGTTATTCTATCCCTGGCGTCGTCATGATTTCCTGTGAACAGGAAGCTGGCTTCGTAGCGGTGCATATAGATGATGAGGGACCCGGCATCGATCCGGCTTTTGCCAGATCGATCTGGGATGCGTTTGTGCGCACAGATGATTCACGTTCACGCCTGAGTGGCGGAACAGGCTTAGGTCTGGCGGTTGTCAAAGCGATCGTGCTTGCACAGGGTGGAAAGGTGTCATGCGAAAAAAACAATCTTAATGGCACCCGATTCTCTTTCTGGCTGCCTGAAACTAAAGTCAGTCACCCTGGCTGAAGGCAGAATAAACTCTGCCGCAAATATTTCTGAGGATAAAGGCGGGTTGATAATTATAAAAGTTGTCCTGCTTATACGTTGCTGGCGGAAAAGAATTACGTGGTGCCCGCTTGGTGCCAGGAGCAAACGTTTGGTGGTTCTAAAAGGTTTCATAGCGCGGCAGATATTACGACCACTAAACAGAGTGGCTTACTGACGGCGCAAGAGCCGAATAATTACGACGTTATTCAGCGCGAAAATTAATTGTTAAAACACCTATGATGAAGGATTCACAGTACACAGAAGTGTTGAATGATAAGGCTACTCACGGCCAGGCTGTCAGAGCGAGTTCGGTTCCTGTACTTTGAAAAAAAATCGCCATAGTTAAGAAATTTGCTGATTGATGCACCTTCTAAAAACCACCTGACCGAGAGGTTTTTTCATCTACACCTTGAACGAAATGCTTTCAAGATGAACATAACCCGCATTTGTCAAATCCGATTATCTAATACATTCTTAAGGATAAAAATGAAAGAACGCATAACACTTATGCCTCTAAAAATAGCTGACATTGCTGACTTCAAGTCAGATTTACAGAAAGCTTTTTCTGTAGCGATAGTGGATAAATTTGAAGAGCGTTCAGATGAGCCAATCCCGTCAGATAAAACGCTAGACATGACAATGAATGCTACCAATGCCGTATCACTTCACATTCTTTGTAATGGTCGAAAGGTTGGAGGTGCTGTGCTGAATATTGATAGTAAAACCCATCACAATTCACTCGATCTCTTTTTCTTAAGGGCTGGAGAAGAGGGCCGAGGCATAGGCCTTAAAGGCTGGCATTTAATTGAGAAAAAATATCCCGAGACAGTATCCTGGCAAACACATACGCCCTATTTTGAAAGGCGTAACATCCATTTTTATGTAAACAAGTGTGGGTTCAAAATCGTCGAATTCTTTAATAAAAAACATCCTGACATTAACCATTCAGAAGATGATGTTTTCCTCGGGGAAGACAATGATGCATTCCGTTTTGAAAAGGTTATGCGCGAATGCGACATATAGCGTCAGATGTAACCCGACATCTCTGCCAGGTGGAATATCGGAAATATCAATTACCAATACCGGGTTAGGTTGTACAACTGTAAATTAACCCTGCGTACTGTTGGAGGTAATGACAGAACACTTCCTGAGAGCGCCTTCATCACCATGCCCAGAAAGGCTCCTGGCGAATCGTTGGCGCAAAATTTTACTTTGTTAAACTGAGACGCTTCAGGTAACACAATATTAAGGAATACCAAGGTATAGTAGCCTCATTAATTAATGATGGTAAATTTACAGACGTCCGCTCTTCGCTCATAGCGGACATTGGGCGCATTACGTCCGCTTTGTGCCAGAAGCGGACGTTTAGTACTGAGGCCATCAAAAAGGAGCACCATGCTGATTAAGGGACAACAGAAGCAACTTAAAGAGTTACTCCCGTTTATAATCACTGATTATTTTTTTTCTGTGCCCTCAGGAAAGCAGGCCTGCTCATCGCCCTGGTGATATAATCGTCAATCTCCTTATGCATTTCTATTCCGCATAACTTTGCCCACTGCAAGGTATGAGAAATGAATATATCAGCAAGTGTAAATCCACTGCCTGCAATCCACGATTGGGTCGGACTCAGGTTAATCCGCGAAACAACACTAATAGCTTCATGTGTGAAGTAACTCATCAAATCTGGCGAGCGCTGGCCTTCTGGAATGAAGACCATCTGTTTCAGCAGATTCCAGATCGGCGCTTCAAGATCGGTAAGCGCAAAGCTTAACCATGAATTAACCGAGGCTTTTTCTTGCGGCTCTGTGGGATAAAGACAGGTATCTGGATGTTGTTCACACAGGTAAATACAGATTGCCAGCGTTTCACTGACAGACACCTTTCCGTCGGTCAAAAAGGGAACTTTCCCACAAGGATGTGGTGATATCACTGATGGATTTGGACTTAACAGATCAACTCGTATTGGCTCATATTCTGCTCCCATTTCTTCCAGGGCCCAGAGTACTCTCAGCGATCTACTTTTAGGGTAGGTATATATCTTCAAGTTTTCATTCCATTGTTATCTATTGAATTGTTTTATAAAACAATATGATAAGGCATGTCAAAAAAAATCGGTTGCTCTGCATAAAGTATGATTAATCGTTTTGAATTTCTGGCTAACTCCACGCAACCTAAATATCTCACCGTTCGTAATGTTATCAATAGAAAATGATAGCTGTCATTTAAGGGGGAAAACGTCCGCTTTTCGCTCGTATCGGAAGTTGGACTGACGTCAGTCCGCTTTGTGCCATAAGCGGACATTAGCAGGAGTGCCTTTCTGATTACTTACCTGGCGATGATCTGCACGGTGAAACATTGATCTCTTTCTTCTTTCGTTTATAGTTAAGCTCCTGTTATGGCAAGAGCAGGATTTGTGGTCTGCGTTCATCTCCTGATGAGCTGGCTTAATTCAGTCCTGAAGGCATAGGTTGCCGTAAAGGAGTACTAAAAAATCATGCGTCTTACGCCGCCCTGAGTCGTAACCCTCCCCTGTCGCACTGAGTAGTTTCAGTCGCGCACTCAAAAACATCCCGACTGCGGATGTGCTTTTTCGTACCCGAAATTTTGCCCTCACGGGCTGACTGTATTCAAAATCTGAGAAATTATTATGCTGCTGTCCTCGACGCGTAAGGACTGGCTGGGCAACGTCCGTGGTGACGTGCTCGCCGGTATTGTCGTCGCGCTCGCGCTCATTCCTGAAGCGATCGCGTTTTCCATCATTGCCGGAGTCGACCCGCAGGTCGGCCTGTACTCGGCGTTCTGTATTCCCGTGGTGATGGCCATCTTTGGCGGACGCCCCGCGATGATTTCATCGGCCACCGGTGCGATGGCGCTGCTGATGATAACCCTGGTGAAAGACCACGGTCTGCAGTATCTGTTGGCAGCGTCGGTGCTCACCGGCCTGCTGCAGCTGGTCGCCGGCTACCTGAAGCTTGGCAGCCTGATGCGCTACGTGTCGCGCTCGGTCGTGACGGGCTTTGTCAACGCGCTGGCCATTCTGATTTTTATGGCACAGTTGCCGGAGCTGACCAACGTGACCTGGCACGTGTATGCGCTCACCGCCGCAGGCCTGGCAATCATCTACCTCTTTCCGTACCTCAATAAAACCATTCCCTCCCCGCTGGTCTGCATCGTGGTGCTGACCGCCATCTCCATGTGGCTGCATCTGGACGTGCGCACCGTGGGCGACATGGGCAAGCTGCCCGACAGCCTGCCGGTGTTCCTCATTCCGGACATTCCGCTGAACCTGGATACGCTGCTGATTATCCTGCCTTACTCCGCCGGCCTTGCCGTGGTGGGACTGCTGGAGTCGATGATGACCGCCACTATCGTGGACGACATGACCGACACCCCGAGCGATAAAAACCGCGAGTGCAAGGCGCAGGGCATCGCTAACGTCTGCACGGCGTTTATTGGCGGTATGGCGGGCTGCGCCATGATTGGTCAGTCGGTGATAAACGTGAAGTCCGGCGCACGGGGCCGACTTTCCACGCTAACCGCGGGTGTAGTGCTACTGCTGATGGTGGTATTCCTGCGTGAGTGGGTGTCGCAAATCCCAATGGCGGCGCTGGTTGCGGTGATGATCATGGTGTCTATCGGCACCTTCTCCTGGCGCTCTATTACCGATCTGCGCCGCCATCCGCTATCGACCAGCGTGGTCATGCTGGCAACCGTGGCGGTAGTGGTTGCAACTGATAACCTGGCTTTCGGCGTGCTGACCGGGGTACTGATTGCCTCGCTGAACTTTGCGACCAAAGTGGCGCGTTTTATGACGGTCAGGTCGTCACTGGAGGGTGATACCCGGGCCTATATCGTGACCGGTCAGGTCTTTTTTGCCTCCGCCGATCGCTTTATGAGCCACTTTGACTTCAGGGAAGCGGCAGAGCGCGTGGTTATTGACGTCACGCACGCCCACTTCTGGGACATCACCTCCGTGAGCGCGCTGGACAGAGCGGTGATTAAGTTCCGCCGCGAGGGCGCTGAGGTGGAAATACTGGGCATGAACGACGCCACCCGTACCCTAGTGGACCGCTTCGGGGTGTACGACAAGCCGGAAGAAGTGGAAAAACTGATGGGCGGTCACTAACCGACAGGAGATTCAGCTATGAACAATACCGTTGTGGCCTGCGTGGACGGTTCGCCGTCAACCGGGCCGGTCTGTGACTACGCGGCGTGGGCCGCCGCCGCCCTCTCTGCGCCGCTGGCTCTGCTGCACGTGCTGGAAAAAGACGGCCATCCGGCCGTCTCTGACCTGAGCGGCAGCATTGGCATCGACAGTAAAGAGCTGCTGACCGAAGAGCTGGTGCGCGTGGAGGGCGAGCGCAGCCGCCTGCTCATGGCACAGGGTAAAGCCATTCTGGGCGGCTGTGCTGAGCGGCTGGCCCGTGCAGGGGGTCCGGAAGTGCGCCAGCTGCAGATGCACGGCGCGCTGGATGAAATCCTTGCCGGACTCGATGACGTCAGGCTGATGGTTCTCGGCCGGCGCGGTGCGGAACATACCGTGGGCAGCCATCTGGAAAGCGTCATTCGCCTGCAGAGAGAGCCCGTGCTGGTCGTACCGGAAACGTTCAGCGCGCCATCCCGGGTGCTCTTTGCCTGGGACGGCAGCGAGGCGAGCCGCCGAAACCTGACCCGGCTGACCGTGAGCCCGCTGCTTCGTGGCCTGACCTGCCATGTCGTCATGGTGAACGGCAACGATGCTTCACTACATGATGCGCAGCAAATCCTGAAGGCAGCCGGCATTGATGCAGAGTCGCGGCTGATTCAGGATGAATCCGTCTCGCGCGGGCTGTGCCGTTACGCGGAGGATAACGGAACGGACCTGATCGTGATGGGAGCCTGGGGACACTCCCGGTTGCGCCGGTTCTTTATCGGCAGTCACACCACGGCGATGCTGGCTGAAAGCCGTCATCCGCTGCTGATGCTGCGGTAAACTTTACGGGCCTGCAATCGCAGGCCCTTTTCATAACGAGCCTCGGGAACATAAGTCCCGGAGCAGTTCATTTGTGCGGCGCCTTTGTCAGCCGTGCTCAGGGAATACCATGCGTCAGCTGTTTCGCTTTATGTATCAGCACGGTAGCCATCTCGCCTTTGGCGCGATACTGATGGCAATGTCGAGTTTTGGACAGACTTACTTCGTATCGCTTTACGGGCAGGACCTGCGTCAGGCATTCGGGCTCAGCGACGGCGGGCTGGGCGGACTTTATGCCGCGGGCACCGTGATGAGTGCCGTCACCCTGACCTGGGCGGGCCGGCTGATTGACTACACCACTACCCGTCGATTTACCCTGGCCGTTACCCTGCTGCTGATAACGGCGTGCCTGCTCGTCTCCGGTGCGCAGGCGGCATGGATGCTCTGTGCAGGCTTTTACCTGCTTCGCCTCGGCGGACAAGGCCTGATGGTGCATACCGCCCTGACGGTGACTGCGCGTCAGTTCCCGCTGGACGCCGGAAAAGCGCTGGGTGCTATCGCACTGGGCCTGTCGCTCGCACAGGCGCTGTTTCCGTTGGCTGCCGTGCAGATTAACTATCTGACGGGATGGCGCACTGCCTGGCTGATTAATGCTGCGGTTCTGTTTGTCGGCGTTGCGCTGGCTGTCAGCTGCCTTACACGCACTGCCGAAAAGCCGCTGCGGACGTTCAGAAAGCGGGGCGCAGAGAAGGTTCGCGAAGTGTCAGTATGGAAAAACCGTAACTTGCTTCTGGCGCTGCCGGCAGTGCTGGCGTCACCTTTCATTACCACGGGATTCTTTTTTCATCAGGCGCGTCTTGCAGAGGAAAAAGAGTGGGCACTGTCGTGGGTTGCTGCGTGGTTTATCGCCTACGCCGTTACGCAGGCGGCGTCCCTGTTATCATTTGGTCCGCTGATAGACCGGCTCACACCGCGCCGTCTTCTGCCGTGGTTTCTTCTGCCGCAAGGCGCTGGCATGCTTGCGCTGTGGCTCAGCAGCAGTCAGTGGGTCACGCCGTTTTATCTCATTATGACCGGCGTATCGTCAGCCATTGCGTCCACGCTGGCGACCGCGCTATGGGTGCAGCTCTTTGGCCCCGCACAGCTGGCAAAAGTGCGATCGGCTGTTGAGGCAGGTACGGTGCTCGCCAGTGGGGCCTCTCCGGTCATCATGGGTGTGCTGATTGATCATCATGTCACTCTAAGAATACAGGCGCTGATTTGCTTGGTCTTCATTCTCACTGCCAGCTTGGCCGCAACCCGGGTTAAGGCCGCCAGCCCCGAGGACATAAACAGCTAAACACAGGACTTACCTGACAGGCCCAAAGTGCAGTAAGTAAATTCAACTCTGTACCGAAGCGGACAACGTCCGCTTTTCGCTCAAAGCGGACCCCAGCTCCGTTAGCTTGTCCGCTTTGTGCCAGAAGCGGACATTAGTGATCATTGGTCGGCCACTTGCTGAGCAGCAACATGACATGCCCTATATGTCTGTTAGTATCCGCATATTACTAATGTTTCTGGGTAAGACTGACATGTCTCAAATAACCATCCATATTCTGAATGCTCAGGAAAAACTCACTGTTCACAGTAAATGGCTGAGAACTAACCTGACCGATACCTACGTCCAGGTCACAAGGTTGATGCCGACTCCTTCAGTAGACGTCATAGTTAAGTCCGGGAAGTTTGTTATCCCTGAGAAAGGGCATGTCGGTTTTTGTCCTGAAGCTGGAGTTATTTATATAACAGTCGATCCGGAAAATCCTGCATTCTGCAAAAACGTTGAGAACTCCCTTGAACGTATGTTTGCTCATGAACTTCACCATGCTGCGAGGTGGGCAGGACCGGGATACGGCTCAACGCTGGGCGAAGTACTAGTCTCTGAGGGACTTGCCGGGCATTTTTCTCTTGAGCTTTTTGGTGGTAAATCTGAGCCCTGGGAAAGCCTCATGACTGATACTGTTAAGCCCTACTATCCACTCATGCTTGAAAACTGGCATCGTACTGATTATGACCATAATGCCTGGTTTTTCGGAACTGGAGATTTACCAAGGTGGCTGGGTTATACGGCAGGTTTCAACCTGATATCCAGGTATCTCGCATCATCCCCAAACTTGAAAGCATCAATGCTGGCGAACATAAATGCTGAGGAGTTAAAGGCTTTTATATGAAGTACATACTTTTATTTCTCTTAAGCTTTTATTCAACTTATAAGCGAAAATCTCATGGTCCGCTCCTCGCTCATAGCGGACATTGCAACTGATGCGAAAATGATCCAACGCGATTACCTCAAATTTTATTGTTTGCATCATGAGAGAGCACACATCCTTTATGTAAAAAGGATGTGTGCTCATTGAATCAGCAGGCGCTTTAGTGCCAGAAGCGGACGTTGCTTGCATCATGGTATGTTAGTTTGCGGGGAGTAGGTCAACCAGTCTATTCAACAATATGCTGTCCGATGAAGCAGACTGGCGTAAGCTCTTCAAAGAATTGAGACTATCTTTGGCCAATTCTCATCCTCTCTGGAATAAGTTCACTACGTTGCTGGTGGCCTGCTCAACATGATTAACCCTGTTTTCCCACTGTTCTAATGCCCTTCTTTTCTCTACAAGATAATCATAACGGTCATAGTGCTTCGAGCTGACATCCTGCAATGCATGGTTTTGAATACGGTCACGTAACTCTTTCGAGACACCGATTTCGCCCATCAGCGTTTTGCAGGTCCTCCTCAAATCTCTCGCAACAAATACCGGATGATCAGGAAAATGCTCGCGATAATAGATGATGGCTTGCGCAAAGCTGTCAGTCCGTAGGTGCTTGGCCGGATCCAGTCGCTGCGGGAAGATAAACGGACTATCGTTGTTGTTTTCCACCTTCAGCCTTTCCAAAATATCAACCGCTGAATCCGTTAATGGCACCAGATGGCCGCGCTTGTTCTTTGAGACGTCAGCAACGATCAACAGTGTTTTCTCTTCCCAGTTCACGGCATCCCACCGACTGGAAGCCAGTTCATGCGGGCGCTGGCCACCAGCATAAACACATAAATTAAGCAGCAAACTCACCGTGCTGCCGACGTTTGGAGTTTTAGGGAACTCACCCATCAGTTGTTGCAGTTCATTCAACTTCAGCCAGTTGGTTCCCGCTTTCTCTGCAGCAGACTGCTTAGGGATGACGCTCACCGGGTTCATCTCAAGTCCAAACATCACGTTCTGCTGGTGGTTGGCCGGATCGTTATCCGCTTTAAGCCCGTAGTTGAACGCTGCCATCAGATAAGAGCGCACACGGTTCGCCTCAACGCTCGCGCCGCGCTGAATAATGGCAGACAGAATCTGTTTGATATGTAGCGGTGTGACTTCGTTAGCTTTCGTATCCTTGGCAATAAAGGAATAGGTTTCCTTTTCCAGACGGTACAGCACCTGCTGCCATGTCCGCTTTCCATCTTCCCGCATTTTGTTGGTATAGCCCTGAATAAGCTGCTCGATACTGCCCTTTAACTGTTCGGCACGCTTTTGCTTTTCCAGCGCAATTTCCTGTTCAGCCTTTTCGACCTTAGGGTTCTTCCCTTCCTTCAGCGTACCGGCATAACCTTTCGCAAGCTGGCGAGCCTGAGCTAGCGACATTTCAGGGTAACGACCTAGCTGAATAAAGTGGCGCTTAGCATCCCAGTAGTAGCGATAGTAGAAAACCCGCTGCCCGGATGGCTCAACTTTAACGCCCAGACGCCCTGCTCCACGCTCACCACTCTTGTCCCAAACCTGATAAGCCGAGTCGCGAGCTTTAAGGCCGCGCACCATTGAGTCCGTTAGATTGTCTGCCAAAAGAAAGTCCTTACGAGAAAAGTTTTACTGCCGTTTTCTGGGTGATGTAGCAGGTGACGTAAGGATAATACTGAAAGGAAAAACCCGGAACAACATGAAACAAAGGATCGAAGTTAACTTACTGATTTATATTATTTAAAAAATGGGCATGATTAAAGATGGAAAATGATGAAACAAGCTATTCATATGACTCATAATCGCTTGGTCGCTGGTTCAAACCCAGCAGGGGCCACCAAATTTAGTGATAAAAAACATATACTTAAGCCGCTCGTTGAAGCGGCTTTTTTGTTACTGGCTTTTCGAGTGGCGGCAAAGTGGCGATGCATTTTCACTGCCATGGGAAATCCTCAACTGATTATCCTGAGCAGCCCGAATCAAGACCGTGAATTGCAGAGCCTTCTGCGAGTCTTTATCATCAATGGCACGGCTGGCGCCACACAGCAGAATCAGTAGACGGTTTCAAAGAGTCCACCACGCATCAATAATGGCTGAAGCCGGAAACAGCGACACGGTTTCTCACCTGTAACTAACCCTCAACGCCTCTCATAAATCCGGCCCATTAAATATTAGCTTCATGTTAAAGTCATTGGCATTGCCTGACTCGAACAAGTGAGCAACAGCTATGCATCAGATTTTCGAAATACTCTCAGAGTTATTTAGCGCGTGGCCTGTCATGTCGGGAAAGCGAAAGGAGAAGAAGCCCGCCAAGGACACCAGGAAGATCTCAGGTCTTGCCTACGAACCTTTATGCAAGATAACGCCCGACCAAAAAAGAAATGATGTGCCGCACAAAGATGAGAGCAACTGAGAAAACGTACTCATCCTCATATTTGCTGGTGTGAACACAAGCGAAACTTGCAGAAGCTATCTTCCACGCTGACCGTTTTACCTCAGCTCACAGTTTTCATCCTCTCAAGCGGCACCGCGAATCGTCAGCGATAGTCCTGAATGTGGCGTCATCGCCACATCGCAGATCATTATCCCGAAAGCGCCCGCAACACCATACTGGGTAAGGTACGACAACGGGTTGTGATATTCTCCAGCCAAACCTGGCGATATCCCGCATTGCCCTCTGCCTGATCGTCAGATTTAGTCATCTCTTATCCTTTCTGATCTGCAACCGCTCTTCATCCGAAGTTATCCCTGCGACCTGTCGATAACGTATGGAGAAAAGGTAGCTGCGATTAAAACAGCCTGACGAGGCAATTACTGTCGCCAGCATTTAGATTTCAGGTAATTTAACCCGCGCAAACCCCATGCTATCTTGTGGTTTTGATTTTTTCAGTGGGCAAAACAGATGACAAAGTTGCGGGTAGGGATCGTGTTTGGCGGGAAGTCGGCCGAGCATGAGGTGTCGTTGCAGTCGGCCAAAAATATCCTTGAGGCGATCGACAAAACCAGGTTTGACGTGGTGTTGCTGGGCATCGACAAACAGGGACACTGGCGTCTGAATGATGCGTCCAACTTCTTACTTAACGCTGAAAATCCGGCGCTGATCGCACTGAATCACGCCGCTGAAGATGTGGCGCTGGTGCCGGGCAAGACGCAGCAGCAGATCATCACCCGTCACAACGCCCATCCACTGTCGCAAATCGACGTTATCTTCCCGATTGTTCACGGTACGCTGGGTGAAGATGGTTCTCTGCAGGGTCTGCTACGTATGGCCTCTTTACCGTTCGTCGGGTCCGATGTGCTGGGTTCTGCGGTGAGCATGGACAAAGATTTCACCAAACGCCTGCTACGCGATGCCGGCCTCAACGTCGCGCCGTGGCTGAGCGTCACTCAGGCACAACGCGCCCATCTGGATCCAGAGGCCGTGATTGCCCGCTTTGGACTGCCGCTATTTATCAAACCCGCCAACCAGGGTTCTTCAGTGGGCGTGAGCAAAGTAGATAGCATTGAAGAGTTTGATGCCGCGCTGGCACTGGCTTTCTCCTTTGACCGCAAAGTACTGATTGAACAGGGGATAAAAGGTCGGGAGATTGAGTGCGCGGTGCTGGGCAACGATGCACCTGAAGCCAGCCCCTGCGGCGAAGTGGTGGTGCATGACGCCTTCTACTCGTATGACACCAAATATATTTCTGAGAACGGAGCACAGACGGTGGTCCCGGCGGCCATCGCAGCGGAAACCAGCGATGCGATTCGTGACGTCGCCATCAAGGCCTTTACCGCGCTGGAGTGCTTTGGCATGGCGCGCGTCGATGTGTTCCTGACTGACGACGGCGAAATTATCGTCAATGAAGTGAATACCCTGCCCGGCTTTACCAACATCAGCATGTACCCGAAACTCTGGCAGGCAGCCGGGCTCAGCTATCAGGATCTGATCAGCCGTCTGATCGACCTGGCGATTGAACGCCACCAGCAGGCCAGCACGCTGAAAAGCAGCGTCAGCTGACCCGCTCCGGCGGCGTGGCGTTATGCCACGTCGCTGGAGATGCCGCAATAGTTGACGGGTGAGGTCTGATTACGGCCATTGCGCTTCGAGAGATAGAGGTTTTTATCCGCTGCCGAAATGAGCCGGTTAATCACACGGTGCCACTCCGTCGCTTCTCCGGCACTGCTATGCGCCAGCCCCAGACTGACGGTCACGGTAGCCGTACTGCCCTGTAGCCAGAATTTCTCTTTCGCCATCTTCTGCCGGATGCTCTCGGCGAGAAAATAGAGCTTTGCGGGATTCTGGTCGAACAGCACCACCACAAATTCCTCTCCGCCAAACCGGCAGACGCGTCCCTCTTTACCGATAACCTGCTGCATCCGGCGAGCGATCTCTTCCAGCACGCTGTCACCCGCGTCATGACCAAAATTATCATTAATCGCTTTGAAGTAGTCGACATCCAGCAGGATCACGCCCACCTTACGATCCGGGAAAATAGGCTCCGCACGCAGGCTTTCATATAAGCCGGAACGCGACAGCAGCCGGGTCAGGAAATCGTAATTCGCGCGCAGCGCGAGCCGTTGATTCAGCTGGCGAATGGCATCCATGCTCGCGGCCACGATCAGCGGGCTAATTGCGATAGTCGCCACACCCAATCGCGCCGAGGTCAGGTGGCTGACGGGCAGGAGGGTATCATCGCCCTGAATGTTCATTACGCCGTGCGAAACCAGAATGATTTCGACAATACCGCTCAGCAGAATCACCAGGCTGGTCAGCGGCATCGGCAACACGATGGCACACCACACCAGCGCCGGAACCGGTAACGTCAGGCTACCTGCGCCACCCATTATTGCCCCAATCATCATCGAAAAGATCAGAGCGATAACGGGTGCCAGCTTGCGCAGCTGCAAAAACTGGCGGGCCGACAGCGACGACCAGTCACGCGTCAGCAAAAACGGCAGCACCATGAGCCCGGTAGAGAACTGCTCACTAAACCACTCACCCCAGGCCATCGCCAGACCGACAGTGAAATCAGCCTGCTGTGCCAGTGCCCCCCAGCTGGCACAGGCTAACGCGGCCAGCAGGCAGGCGGGGAAAATACGTAACACATTGATAATACGCTCCCTTCCGGAATCATTCTGACGATGCTTTATCAGCAGCGTAACCGCTATCAGCACAAACAGAAGATTCGCCAGGTTCAGCGTGAAGGCAGAAAGCGCCCAGCCTGAAAAAACAGTGTCGTTAAACACCATGCCAGCAAACGTAGCCAGGTAATAGCGGGTCTGATGCAGATAAGGATTTCGGACGATAACGCCAGTGACGATCGCGTTGACTGGCCAGAACAGTGACAGCTCCTGTGGGATGCGCAGGTGTCCGCCGATAAAGCAAAATAACAACGTCACTAAAAACAGCGAAAATGCGTTCTTCTTAGCGTTGTGCTCTTCAAACAGCTGCATGCGCATACATCCGGACCTTGTCGCAGAGAGGCTGGCTGTCCACGTCAGCCTGCACAGGCGCGTGGTGTCAGAATGATTAAATCCTGGATACTCTCACTGTCATCCGGCGGTCAACCGCCCTTCCTGGGCTGACTCCGCAAAGTGACCCTGAAGAGTCTAACCCCATCAGATGACAGTAAAAATTGGGGACTTATTATGCCTCGCAAATAAAAAAATCGGATATCCGAGATATCCGATTTTTGCCTCTCAAACGACTTTACCGTTGCGTTTATCGCTATTTTACCGCAACCGGCCACTGACTCAGTCGAATGCCGCGTTTATCAGCGTTATCGCCAAAATCTTTCAGCACCGCTTTGACGTCGGGATCGATATATTCCGCATTGTCGTTATCAACGATAACCACGCTGTTCTCTGGGATCTCATCCAGCAATCCCTGGAGCCTGGGATTATGCATAAAGGTCAGGTTCTGCTGAAAGCGCAGCACATAGTGGTCATCATAGCGGGTGAGCTGCAGTGCGTTGCGATGACTCTTGTAGATGCTATAGAGGATCTGCGTGGCGATACCAATACCAATACCGACCAGCATGCCCAGCGTAATAATCCCGATGATGGTGGCCAGAAACGGCACGTACTGCTGCGCGCCCATCCGGAACTGCTCAACGAACAGTCGCGGTGTCGCCAGTTTATAACCGGTATAGAGCAGTACGGCAGCGAGGCTGGCCAGCGGAATGGCATTCAGCATCTCGCTAAACCACATGCCGCAAATCAGCAGCAGTACACCGTGAATGAAAATCGACAATTTGGTCTGCGCACCCGCACTGACGTTCACTGAACTGCGCACAATCACCGCCGTGATCGGCATCGCCCCAAGGAAACCGGCCGCCAGGTTACCGATACCCTGCGCGAACATCTCTTTGTTAGGCGACGGCGCGGGCGTCTGAGGACGCAGTTTTTTCAGCGCCTCCTGGCTCAGCAGGGTCTCCAGACTGGCGACCAGTGCTAAGGTCACCGCAACCACCCAGACCTGCGGATTCTGCCAGGCCATCCAGTCAGGCGTTTCCAGCTCCGCCACCAGCGCAGAGACGCTGTCAAAAGCGGGCAGCGAAATGCGAGCCAGACCCTGCGTCATCTCAGGAAACAGCCTCCCACCCATCACGGTAGCCAGGCAGCCGATGAGCACGGCAATCAGCGGGCCGGGGATCCAGGCCAGCGCCTTGATCCGTTTCACCGGTGCGGTGGTCCAGAGACATAAAATGGCCAGACCAACACCTGCTACCACGATGGCGGGCAGCGAGAAGGTCATCTCGCCGGTCACCAGCGACACCAGCTCCGCATCGCCAGCGGCACCCAGTGCCACCGGGATCTGCTGCATGATGAGCAGCAAACCAATCGCCGCCAGCATCCCTTTGATGACGCTGCCCGGCACCAGCGAAATAAACCGTCCGGCACGCAGCAGACCAAACAGGCATTGCAGCGCCCCGGCAATAATCAGTGCAGTGAGAAACGCGGAGAAACTGCCTAGCGACGCCATTGAGGCGACCACGATAGTGACCAGGCCCGCTGCCGGGCCGCTGACGGCAAATCGGGATGGACTCAGCGACGTCACGACCAGACCGCCAATCACACCCGTCAGCAGACCGGCAAACGGCGGTAATCCGCTGGCCTGTGCGATGCCAAGACAGAGCGGTAAGGCGACCAGAAACACCACCAGACCCGCCGGAATATCGCGACGCAGGGTATCGAGGTTCATAATGAAGGTTCCTCTGCAGATTGATGAATCAGTTCTTTGAGATGACCGGAGCGCAGGTCATAAACACAACCAAACACCTCCAGTTCCTGGCCCGATTGCCAGATTTGCCGGACCGGTTCAGATTTCACCAGTCTGGCGAATTGCGCCTTCACGTTGGCCTCAACCAGCCGATCAAGCTGTTCACCCGGCGCCACGTCTGAGGCCGGGCTTTCTGCCAGCCCCTGCTGAATATCATTTCGCAGCGTCTGAATACGTCTCGCCAGCGCGCTTTCCTGTCCGTCCAGCACGCTGCCCGGCAGGTTTTGCGCGGCTTCTACGCCGCCACAGCCATAGTGGCCGCTCAGGACAATGCGTTTCACACCGAGAAAGAAGAGCGCGTATTGCAGTACGCTCAGTAAATTGTCGTCGTCCTCAATCACCATGTTGGCGATATTACGATGTACAAAGAGTTCGCCAGGATGGGAGCCGGTTAATACCTCAGCCGGAACGCGACTATCAGAGCAACCTATCCAGAGTGAGTGCGGCTTTTGCTGATGAAGGAATTTTTTAAAATAATCCGGATTACGCTGGCGGCGCTGCAAGGCCCAACTGCGATTTTTCGCTAATAAGGGTTTAAGTGTCGTCACAATCATCTTCTCTCTACTACCGGGATGTCGCATCCTGGCTAACCACAACATGTGTCGGCACACAAATAAAGCATGAGCCGCCAGGGAAATAAGAACTGAATCACAGAAAAAGGTTATAGACGCTAACCATTTCCAATGCACGGGCAATATTTCACAACGCTTTGTTCTCACGGGTTTTGTCAATTTGCCGTCAGTAAGAGTCAGGGTTACGTAAATTTAATTAAGCAGCAAAGACGAAAGGGAAAAGCCAGAATTCATTTTTAATGAATCAAAAACATGTAGTTAGAAAATTAACTAAAGTTAATGCTGACAAATAAATACAAGCATTAATAAAGGGGTTTTTCAGCACCATACCAGCCAGCGCTCATTTCACCAGGAATCCTCTTAATTAAAAAATTAACCATTAGCACAATCAACCGGCTTAATGGGTATAAGCCAGTCAGATATACCTGTATTGAGTTAAGAAGGGAGCAAGAGATGATTAATTTAATTTGCAGGAAAATAGTGACGACAGTAAGTAAATAAGGACCAATAATAAACAGAGCCTGAACGAGCAGGCTCTTTTTCTTGACGAATTATTTACCGTTCCAGCTCTGCAGACGTGATTCACGCACCGACAACTGCTGTTCCGGGGTCAGCTTATTGTAGTTTTCCGCCATTCCGCTCTCCCAGTCGCCGTAGAGTGGATTAGGTAACACGATAAACTGCGTCCCGAACTGCTGATGATTAAGATTCACGAAATCGCGACGCGTCTGATTCCCTTTATGCCAGGTCGCCCCACCAAAATCGTTGAGGTTATCGCCGACGTAAAGCACCACGTTATAGCCCGCATTTTTGATGGCATCGAAACGTGCCTGCTTATTGGAGCTGTCGGTATTCAGACGTACCGTTTTATCGCTGACGTCAGGGAAGCCGAGCTGCTGCATATTGGCGACCGTGGCAGCGTAATCTTTCTGATCGCGGTTCGACACATAAAACAGCGTGCCGCCATTCTCTGTCACATGACGCGCGAACTCAACCGCGCCCGGCACCGCTTTCGCCTGACGCGCCTTCGTCCAGGCTGACCAGGTTTTGCTGCTGAACGGCTGGCCGTTTTTCGCCTGCCACGCGCTGTAGGCGCTGTTATCCAGCATGGTTTCATCCAGATCGACAATCACCGCTTTGGGTTTGCCGGTCAGCGACGGTGCCTGATCAAATGCCATGCGCGCGGTGTTAAACGCCTGCCAGGTCAGCGCCTGATATTCGCCAGACTGCTGGAACCAGTTTACAGCCAGCACCGATTGCTGACCGAGTTGCTGTTGCGCGGTCTGATGTGTCGACGAGGCGCAGCCGGTCAGGAGCAGCGCGACCAGTCCGGATGCTGCGAGTTTTGCGGAGGTTTTCATCATTTCATCCTTAAGGTGAGAAAGGTCTGAGGAGAAGCTTCAAAAATGTAGCAGTTAACGTAAGCTGTGGGCAGCCCAACGCACGCTGTTATAACAGGAGATTCTTATGGCCGTGATCCCGCGCTCGCCGTTGCTCGATTCGCTGGAGTGGCTCGATTATGCGTTTCAGCCAGCCGGTGAGCCACCTCCCGCCGATGCCGCCTATGGACATCAGCGCCACAGCGCAACCGTGGTCACCGATAGTGAGAACATTCCGCCCAAAAGCTGTGAGTCCGATGGCGTGATCGGCAGCGGAACGCGACCGGTAGCGGTCTACACCGCCGATTGTCTGCCGGTGCTGTTCGCCGACCGCCAACAGCGGATCGTGGCGGCGGTGCATGCCGGACTTAAGGGCACACTGGCGGGTGTGCTGACCCGCGCCGTGGAAAAACTGGGCGAGCAGGGCTGCAACCCGCAGGATCTGGTGGTGGCGATTGGCCCGGCGATGGGCCCCTGCTGCTATGAGCTGGCCGAACCGCAGCTGGCGGAGATTGCGCAGAACCCAGCGTTTGCCAGCGGGTTACGCTGGCACCGGAATCAACCGGTAAACCCACAAGCACAACGTCCACAGGCCGCAGCCCATCAGCAGGGTGTCTGGTTCGATCTGCCCGCACTGGCGACGCAGCTGCTGGTCAACGCGGGTGTGCCGGCCGCGCAGATCGACAACGTTAATGTCTGCACCTATTGCATGGCCGAGAGCGGTTCCAGCTACCGCTTCAATACCCACCATAGCAGCGGCTATCGCTCGCGCTATTCGTGGATCCGGCGGCGTTAACGGTTTCAGAGCCAGAAACATTAAAAGCCACGCACGCCACGGATGGCCGTGTTGCTTAAGGCCCGGGTTCCCTGCGCACGCTCGCCCTGCTCACCTGCCGATGTTTATGATTTCACTCACACCCTGACATTCTTTCACTTTTTTTTAACGCAGAAGTGGCTAGAGTAAACTCATCCGACCACTTTGCTGTGAGTGACTACCATGTCCGTCAATCCTGATTATCCTGCGCTGTTTACGCCGCTGGATCTTGGCTTTACCCGCCTGAAAAACCGCTTTCTGATGGGGTCGATGCATACCGGCCTGGAAGAGCATCCGGATGGCGCAGCCCGGCTGGCGGCGTTCTACGGCGAGCGGGCACGGGAAGGCGTAGCGCTGATTGTCACCGGCGGCATCGCCCCCAATGCGCAGGGTGTTACCACCGCGCATGGCGCGATGCTCACCGACGAAGCACAATGCAGCTGGCATCGACAAATCACAGAAGCGGTGCATCAGCATCAGGGAAAAATTGCACTGCAGATCCTGCATACCGGTCGTTACAGCTATCAGCCCGATCTGGTCGCGCCCTCCGCCCGTCAGGCACCGATTAACCCGTTTACGCCCCAGGCGATGAGCGAGGCGGCGATTGAACAGACCATTGAGGACTTCGCCCGCTGCGCGCGGCTGGCCCAGCAGGCAGGTTACGATGGTGTGGAGATCATGGGGTCCGAAGGCTACCTGATTAATCAGTTTCTGGTGAAACACACCAATCAGCGCACCGACCGCTGGGGCGGCGACTTCCGCCAGCGGATGCAGTTCGCACTGGCAATTACCCGTGCCGTTCGCGCAGCTACCGGTGACGCCTTTATCATTATCTTCCGGCTGTCGATGCTCGACCTGATCGAAGAAGGCAGTTCGCTGGAGGAGACCCTGTTGCTGGCGGGCGAGCTGGAACAGTGCGGCGTCACGCTGTTCAATACCGGCATCGGCTGGCACGAAGCGCGCATCCCGACCATCGCCACCTGCGTGCCGCGCGCGGCCTTTGCATGGGTGACGCAGCGCCTGCGTGCCCACGTTTCGGTGCCGGTGATCGCCACCAACCGTATTAACCATCCCGCTGTCGCTGAGGCCCTGTTGCAGTCGGGCTGTGCCGATATGGTGTCGATGGCACGCCCTTTCCTCGCCGACCCCGCCTTTGTCAGCAAAGCGCAGCGCGGCGAACCGGACAGCATCAACACCTGCATCGCCTGTAATCAGGCCTGCCTTGACCAGGTGTTCGCCGGTAAAATCACCTCCTGCCTGGTCAATCCGCGCGCCTGCCATGAGTCGCTGATGCCGGTCATCGCCAGCACCGCACCGCGCAGACTGGCAGTGGTGGGTGCCGGCCCGGCCGGAATGGCATTTGCCCTGCAGGCGGCGCAGCGCGGACATCAGGTGACGCTCTATGAGGCCGCGCCCGGGATTGGCGGTCAGTTCAATATTGCCCGGCAGATCCCCGGCAAATCTGAGTTCAGTGAAACGCTGCGTTATTTCCGCTATCAGCTGGCGGCAGCAGGCGTGACGGTTCAGACGGGCTGTCGGGTCACGCCCGATCAGCTGAGTGACGCCGATGAAGTGGTGCTCGCAACCGGCATTAAGCCGCGTACACCGGCTATTCCGGGCATCGATCACCACAGTGTGCTGAGTTATCTGGAGGTGCTGCGCGATAAGCGCCCGGTGGGTAAACGGGTGGCGATTATTGGCGCGGGTGGGATTGGCTTTGATGTGGCGGAGTATCTGTCTCAGCCGTCGCATGACGAGGATCTGGCGGCGTTTTACACCGAATGGGGCATCGACCACAGCCTGACACAGCGCGGCGGCCTGGTTGCCCCACAGCCGCCTGCCGCATCACGGCAAATCTGGCTATTGCAGCGCCGATCAGGGAAACCGGGTGCCAGGCTGGCAAAAACGACCGGCTGGATTCATCGCACCAGCCTTCAGGCGCGCGGCGTGGAGATGTGGGGCGGCATTGAATATCTGGCCATTGATGACAGCGGCCTGCACCTGAGGCGTAACGGTGAAACGCTGCTGCTGGAGGTCGATAACGTGATTATCTGTGCCGGTCAGGAGCCGCAGCGCGAACTGGAAGCCGCGCTGCGTGCAAAAGGACAGGTGGTAACCGTAATAGGCGGCGCAGATGTCGCGGAGGAACTGGATGCGCGCCGCGCGATAGCACAGGCGACGCAACTCGCTTTGACGATCTGACTAGCGCATTTTCACCGCGCGCAGCACCACAAACTTCTGGTTTGAGGCGATCAGTGTACAGTTGCCGAACAACTTCTTCAGCTTGTGGTGATAATCGAGGTGGCGGTTGCCGACAATGCGCAACTCGCCGCCATACTGAAGGCAGCGTTTCGCATCGCGGAACATCTGCCATGCCAGATGATCGGTAACAGCGTGCTGCTGATGGAATGGCGGGTTGCACAGCACCGCGTGCAGCCGATCTGATGGATAGCCGCTCAGCACGTTATTCACCAGGAACTGACAGCGCGACAGGTCATCAGGACGGTTTACTTCCACGTTAAGCTTGCTGGAGGCGACCGCCATATAAGACTCATCAAGGAAATGCACCTCGGCCTGCGGATTCTGCTCCAGCGCCACCAGTCCTACCACACCGTTGCCACAGCCCAGATCGACAATCTCACCTTCAATGTTTTCCGGCAGATGCTGCACAAACAGCCGTGCACCGATATCCAGCGAAGAACGCGAGAAGACGTTAGCGTAGTTGTGGATCTGATAAGAGGTGCCATCCAGCGGCCAGACCAGCGTCGGCGTGGCCTCACGCAGTTCAGGCTGACTGAACTGGCTGTAGATCAGGCGCGCTTTTTTCCAGGCCAGTGAGGTTTTGGTTTCACCGATGATCTGTTCGAACAGCTGCAGAGTCGAGTTGTGGATCTCTTTGGCGCGCGCCGCCGCCACAATCACCGTATCTGGCGTGACGACTTCACGAATGGCACGCAGCTGATGCTCCAGCAGCGCCAGCGTTTTAGGCACTTTAATCAGCACCGCCGCCGGAGCCGCGGGCAGCTCAGCCAGGCTATCAACAAAGTGCACGTTGCTGTCATCCATCTCATTGAAGCTCAGATTTTGACGAGCGGCCTGCTGGCTCAGCCAGGAGTCGCTGACGTGCCAGACAGTGCGCGGATTCAGTGCGCAGGTTAACGCCCCGAAGCTGTCGTTGAAGATCAGCACGGGTCCTTCTGGCAGCGCCTGCTGTAACAGGTATTCATCAGCCGCATCCCAGGCTTGTAATGGACTTTCGTCACGCATCTGCGGGAAGCGATGCAGGATCAGTGTGCGATCGTTCAGTTCAAGTTGGCTCATGAATTCTCCGGCGTGGTACACTTTGATTGATTTTCGCCCCAAAATCGGGGGCGCAGTATACTGTCTTTCGCCAGGAATCCCTAATGTCCTCACTGATCTACCTTCAGGGTTATCCTGCCCCTCTTCTTGAGCAGGTCCAGACGCTAATCGCCCACCAGCGCTTAGGTGCATTTCTGCAGGAACGCTATCCTGACACCCACGACGTGATCAGTGATAAGGCGCTGTATGACTACACGCAGGCGCTGAAAAACCGCTATATGCGCAACGCGCCGCCAATCAGCAAAGTGATGTGGGATAACAAGATCAAGGTGATGAAGCATGCACTTGGACTGCACACGGCTATCTCGCGGATTCAGGGCGGCAAACTCAAGGCGAAAGCGGAAATCCGTATCTCAACCTTTTTCCGCCTCGCCCCTGAGCCATTTCTGCGGATGATCGTGGTGCATGAGCTGGCCCACCTGAAAGAGAAAGACCACGATAAAGCGTTTTACCAGCTCTGCTGCCATATGGAGCCGGATTACCACCAGCTCGAATTTGACGCACGCCTGTGGATGACTGACCAGGCGATGCGCGGCAATGCGGCTTAAAGAAACTCCTGCGCTTTCTGAATCAGGCTGGTTTTAGTCAGCGCCCCCAGAAAGCGTCGCTCCTGAGGATTATTCAGCACCGGCAGTCGTTCCAGCGTCACCGCCGCAAACGCCTCCCACCCCTCACGCATACTCTGATTCTGATAGACCACCGGGAAATCCTGATCCATGACACACTGTACCGGTGAGTCGAGAGTAATCTCCTGCGCCAGCACCCGGCGCGAAATCTCATGGATCGAGACCACACCGAGGAAAGCACCTGCGGCGTTGATCACATAGACGTAGCGCTCACGCTTCAGCGAACTGACCGCCAGCGCCTGCCCCACTGACTCCTCCGGCTGCAATGCCGCACCAGGAATGATCAGCTCAGCAATGCGCATGTTATCGAAATCGTATTTCGCTTCTGAACGGCTGAAGTGATGACTCACCACTGGATAGGTACTGGCGGATTGCAGGCGATAAACCACCATCGACGCCAGCACCGTTGCTATCATCAGCGGAAACAGCAGGCTGCTATTCAGCGTCATCTCCAGCACCATCAGCATCGCCATCAATGGCGCCTGACTGACCGCCGCCAGCACCGCTGCCATGCCAATCGCGGCATAAAGCAGCACATTGCCCAGCGGCAAATGCAGCGCCGCCCCGATCATCGCGATAATCACCCCAAGCAGCGCGCCTATCAGCAGCGAAGGCGTAAAGAGTCCGCCGACAGCGTTCGACCCCACAGACAGGCTGGTGGCGAGGGTTTTCAGCACCAGCAACAGCAGTAATCCCGGCAGCAGATAGTCGCCTGCCATGACTTTGACGATCACTTCGTAGCCGTTGCCGAGAATATCAGTTGAGATCAGCGCCAGTAAGCCGACGGCGAATCCACCCGCGCCCAGGCGCAAGGGCAGAGAAGCGATGCCGCTGAACAGCACTTTGCTGCGGGCGATGCATTTAATCAGAAGCCAGCCCGCCAGACCGGCGCTCAAACCAATGACCACCGTCATCAACAGGCTGCTGAGATCCATGGCGAAGTTTGCGTCTGCCAGCGGATAGAGCGCGCTGCGGAAGCCCAGCGTCCACATGGTCATCACCGCTGTCGCCGACGCGATAATCAGAGGGATCAGCCGCTGCAACGCAGAAATACCAAACGCAATCTCCGCCACAAAAATCGCCGAGGCCAGCGGCGCATGATAGACCGACGCCAGGCCCGCCGCAGCCGCCATCGCCACCACGTCACTGTTTTTCAGGTTCAGTGAGGCCGGTAACAGGCGGCCAATCGCACTGCCGCACAGCGCCGAAAGCTGCACCATCGGCCCCTCTTTACCGATCGACGCACCGCTGCCGATACTGGCAATCGACGATAAGGCACGGAACAGCGAGGTTCGTGTCGGTACCGCATCGAGTCGGGCGTTGATCACTTCAAGATAATCCGTTTTCACCGTCTGCTGTTGCTCAATGGCGACCGCATAACGCAAAAAATAGCCCGCCAGCACCCCGCCCGCCCCCACCAGCAGCGGCCAGAAGATCCACGGCCAGAGATGCAGGGATTCGGTAATTTCGCCACTTCGGGCAAAGAGCAGATGGTTGATCAGTTCTATCACGCCGCGAAAAGCCAGCGTCACCAGCGACGCCGCACACCCGACCGGAATGGCGATCAGTAGTGTGGTCCAGTTTAATGCGTGCTTACTTGCTTTCACCTTCGCTCCCTGGTTGATGCCTGAATATCATGGCTTCAGCATATTATTGGAATGCGGATCGCAGGATCAATCCTTGCGTACCCGGCCCCCTTGCACCGCCTCGGGGAGATGTTACTCTGCCGCTTTAACGCTGCCGGAGAGATGACGTGATTCGTTTTGCCATTGTGGGAACAAACTGGATTACACGCCAGTTTATTGATGCCGCCCATGAAACCGGAGCGATGAAGCTCTGTGCGGTCTATTCACGCAGTCAGCAGCAGGCCGACGCCTTTATTGCTGATTATCCCTGCAAACAGACCTTTACCTCACTGGATGCCCTGGCCGCCAGGCCGGAGATCGACGCAGTCTATCTTGCCAGCCCCAACGCCCTGCACTGCCAGCAGGCGCTGCTGTTTATGTCGCACGGCAAGCATGTGATTTGCGAAAAACCGCTGGCCTCTAACCTGGCGGAAGTGGAGCAGATGATCGCCTGCGCCCGTGAGCATCAGGTGGTGCTGTTCGAGGCGTTTAAAACCGCCAGCCTGCCAAACTTCCAGCGGCTAAAGCAGGCGCTGCCAGACGTGGGTACATTGCGAAAAGCCCTGCTGAATTACTGCCAGTACTCCTCACGTTATCCGCGTTATCTCAACGGCGAGAACCCCAATACCTTTGATCCACGCTGGTCGAATGGCTCAGTCATGGATATCGGTTATTACTGCCTGGCATCGGCAGTAGCACTATGGGGCGAGCCAGACCGTGTGCAGGCCACCGCGACGTTGCTGGAGAGCGGCGTGGATGCCCATGGCGTGGTGGTGCTGAGCTACGGCGATTTCGACGTGACGATTCTGCATTCCAAGGTGAGTGACTCTTCACTGCCCAGCGAAATTCAGGGTGAAGCGGGTACGCTGGTCATTGAGAAGCTTTCGGAGTGCCAGAAGCTGACCTTTATTCCTCGTGGTGCTGAAAAGCAGGCGCTGAGTGAGCCGCAGCATATCAACACCATGCTATATGAAGCGGCTGCGTTTGCACGGCTGGTTGAGCAGCGTCAGGTGGACCATCCCGGACTGGAGGTTTCGCGGATTACCGCCGCGCTTCTGACCGAAATCCGCCGCCAGACCGGTGTCATCTTCCCGGCCGATCAGGTTGCTGTGTAAATATTTCTAAATATGTCTGAGATAGGTTGCTTCCTGTGCGGCTAAACCGTAACTTACTCTCCTGCAAAGGGGAGTAACTTGTAAGCTGATTGATCGTCACTACGTTGCGAAAGCATCCGGTCATCAGGCAACCCGGAATCGATTTCTGTGTTGTAAGTGAGACCTTGCCGGAAGGCGAGGTTTGCTTACACAAAAATAAGCGGCTGACGTCTTCTGACTTCAGCCGTTTTTTTTCTTTTTAAGACAGGATACGAATATGCAAACTGTGGGTACGCCTTTACTCTGGGGCAGCTTTGCGGTTGTGGTGCTTATCATGCTGGCTATCGACCTGCTGTTGCAGGGACGCCGCGGCGCGCAGACCATGTCTTTCAAACAGGCGGCTGTCTGGTCGCTGATCTGGGTTTCCGTCTCACTGCTGTTTAGCGCCGCTTTCTGGTGGTATCTGGAGGGCAGCGTGGGACGTGAAGTCGCTAACACCCAGACGCTCGCCTTCCTGACCGGCTACGTTCTGGAAAAAGCGCTGGCGGTAGATAACGTCTTCGTCTGGCTGATGCTGTTCAGCTACTTCTCTATTCCGGCTAACCTGCAGCGCCGTGTACTGATCTACGGCGTGTTAGGCGCTATCGTGCTGCGTACTATCATGATCTTTGCCGGTAGCTGGCTGGTCACCCAGTTCAGCTGGATCCTCTATGTGTTCGGTGCCTTCCTGCTGTTTACCGGTGTGAAGATGGCGCTGGCAAAAGAGGATGACAGTGCAGTGGGTGACAAACCGGTGGTGCGCTGGTTGCGTAAGCATTTACGCATGACCGATGATCTCGACGGCGAGAAGTTCTTTACCCGCAAAAACGGCGTGCTGTTTGCGACCCCGCTGCTGCTGGTGCTAATCATGGTGGAACTCAGCGATGTGATCTTTGCCGTCGACAGTATCCCGGCCATTTTCGCCGTAACCACCGACCCGTTCATCGTGCTGACCTCAAACCTGTTCGCTATCCTGGGCTTGCGTGCCATGTACTTCCTGCTGGCAAACGTGGCAGAACGCTTCTCGATGCTGAAGTATGGTCTGGCGATTGTGCTGGTGTTTATCGGCTTTAAGATGCTGATTGTGGACCTGTACCATATCCCGGTTGGTATCTCACTGGGTGTGGTCGGCGCCATTCTGGCCTCAACCCTGCTGATTAATGCCTGGGTTAACCGCAAAAGAGATCAGAAAAAGATCGCACCATAATTACCTGCAGGGGCAGCGTATGCCCCTGTTTTATTTTGCGACAGACTGTCGTGCCATTTCATCCCTCTGTCACACTTCCACTATTCAGCATAATTAAAATCTGACCTGCGCCACACTGACAGAACTTTCTCTTTTCTCATCTGATGTTTTCCTTATACTCCGCCGGGCAAACCGTTTTAGCCGATGTAAAACATCGCGTCTGAAACTACATCCGCGACAAAATACAGAAAATATTATGCAGAAAACTTTCTCCGCACGACTGGGCACGCTGCTCGCCGGAAGCCTGGTGAAGCAAATCTTGATTGGGCTGATCGCTGGTGTGGCGCTCGCCTGGATTTCACACGATGCCGCGCTGGCAGTCGGTCTGCTGGGTGAACTGTTTGTCAGTGCGCTGAAAGCGGTCGCGCCATTGCTGGTACTGATGCTGGTGATCGCCTCGATTGCCAACCACCAGCAGGGCCAGAAAAGTAATATCCGGCCAATTATCATGCTCTATCTGCTGAGCACCTTTTTCGCGGCGGTGGTCGCGGTGGTCTTCAGCCATCTGGTTCCGCAGACACTTACACTGGCGGCAGGCACAACGGAAATCGTTCCTCCTTCCGGCATCACCGAAGTGCTCCATGGGCTGCTGATGAGCATGGTCGCCAACCCAATCACCGCGCTGATGCAGGCTAACTATATTGGCATTCTGGTGTGGGCCATTGGCCTGGGCCTGGCGTTCCGTCACAGCAGTGACAGCACCCGCGCCTTGCTGAATGATGCGTCTCATGCCGTAACCTGGCTGGTACGCTACGTCATCCGCTGCGCGCCAGTCGGTATTTTCGGTCTGGTGGCATCGATTCTGGCTTCAACCGGCTTTGGGGCACTGTGGCAATATGCGCATCTGCTGGCGCTGTTGATCGGCTGTATGCTGCTGATGGCACTGGTGGTGAACCCGATGCTGGTGTTCTCTAAAATCCGCCGTAACCCTTATCCACTGGTCTTCACCTGCCTGCGTGAAAGTGGCGTCACCGCCTTCTTTACCCGCAGTTCTGCTGCCAACATTCCGGTGAATATGGCGCTGGCGAAACGTCTGGATCTGGATGAGGATACCTATTCGGTGTCGATTCCGCTGGGCGCAACCATCAGTATGGCGGGTGCGTCGATCACGATTACCGTGCTGACGCTGGCGGCGGTGCATACGCTGGGGATCAGCATTGATGTGCCGACGGCGATTCTGCTGAGTCTGGTGGCGTCACTCTGCGCTTGTGGTGCATCGGGCGTGGCGGGCGGTTCGCTGCTGCTGATTCCGGTAGCCTGCAATATGTTCGGCATTCCGAATGACCTGGCGATGCAGGTGGTGGCGGTCGGCTTTATTATCGGCGTACTGCAGGATTCGGCGGAAACCGCGCTGAATTCCTCGACTGATATTCTGTTTACTGCCGCCGTCTGTCAGGCAGAAGCAGAGCGCGAAGCCAGCCGGGCTTAAGATAGTTATTACCGTCTGTTAATCCTGTGCTCTTCGCGGATGGCAGAGTCCGATCGCAAAGTCGCTTTACGCATCCCTGCACGCTCGGCCCGCGCCTTCCCTGGCGCGGGACGCTTTGCTCTTCGGACTCTGCTACCCGCTCTCTGAGCTTTTGAGCTATCTGAAAGAACAAGATCGCGTTTGGTTTTAGAGCGTCACACCACTTTTGAAAATCGCCAGCTCGCGGAAGTCGTTCTTCTCGTTGTTGGTCGGCTGACCGCTGGCAATCGCCACAATGCTGTCGACAAAATCTTCCAGCAGCGCATCCATGCTCATGCCCTCGATCAACCGTCCGGCATTAAAGTCGATCCAGTGCGGTTTCTTCTCCGCCAGCGGCGTGTTGGTCGCCAGCTTCACTGTTGGCACAAAACCGCCATATGGCGTGCCGCGTCCGGTACTGAACAGCACCATGTGGCAACCGGCGCCCGCCAGCGCACTGGTAGCGACGGCATCATTGCCCGGCGCACTCAGCAGATTGAGACCAGGCGTTTTTAACCGCTCGCCATACTTCAGCACATCGACGACCTGGCTCTGCCCCGCTTTCTGAGTACAGCCCAGTGACTTCTCTTCCAGCGTGGTGATGCCGCCTGCTTTATTGCCCGGCGACGGATTCTCGTAGATGGGCTGCTGGTGATCGATAAAGTACTGCTTGAAGTCATTGATCATGGCTACTGTTTTGCCGAAGGTCTCTTCGTCGCGACAGCGACTCATCAGAATCCGCTCTGCGCCAAACATTTCTGGCACTTCAGTCAGCACGGTCGTGCCGCCATTGGCGATCATCTGGTCCGAGAAACGCCCCAGTAACGGGTTGGCCGTGATGCCAGACAAACCGTCCGAACCGCCGCACTCCAGACCAAACTTCAGCTCGCTGAGTTTGCCTGGTTCACGCCGGTCATGCCGCATTTTTTCATACAAGGCATGCAGGCGCTCCAGCCCGGCTTCAACCTCATCATCATGCTGCTGGCACACCATAAATTCGACCCGGTCGCTTTCAAACGCGCCGAGGGTCTCACGGAAAACATCGACCTGATTGTTTTCACAACCGAGACCAATCACCAGCACCGCACCCGCATTAGGGTGGCGCACCATATTCTGCAGCATGGTGCGGGTATTTTCGTGGTCCTGCCCCAGTTGCGAACAGCCGAAGGTGTGGCTGAACAGGAATGCGCCATCGATTCCTTCGGCCTCCTGTGTCTCTTTCAGGAAACGCTGCAGGATCTGACGCGCAATGCCGTTTACACAGCCGACGGTCGGCAGGATCCACAGCTCATTGCGGATGCCGACTTCGCCGTTAGCACGACGATAGATCTGTACCTCACGATCACCCGGCTGCGGCGGTAAGGTCACGAACTCAGGCTGATACGCATATTCATCCAGATCGCTGAGATTGGTGCGGGCGTTCTGCGAATGGATTAACTCACCGGCGGCCACAGGCTGGGTGGCATGGGCAATCGGCAACCCATACTTGATCACCAGCTCATCCTGGGCGATAGGCTGCAGGGCAAATTTATGCCCGCGCCCGACCGCCTGTTGCACCGACACACTCAGTGGTGGCAGCTCTATGGTGGCGCCCGCCTCTAAGTCACGTAACGCCACGGCGACATTGTCGCGGGGATCAATTTTAATTGCGTCTTGCATAGCGTTATCTCAGTTGGCTCAGCGCCTCACGCATTCCGTGGGCGATGATATTTTGCAGGTGTTGGGTGACAACCGTAGCCAGTCCGGGCTGACGGGTTAAATCTTCGCCCCAGTGTTGCGCGTCGCTAAGCACGCCGTGCACCAGCTGTTGCGGTGACAGCTGATCCGCATCAAGTGCTTTCCAGGCGTCGGCGTAGTGCTGTAACCACTGCGGCTCATCCTGTAATGGCCAGCTTTTACCGGCTGACTCGCCGCGATAAAAGGCGATCAGCGCCGCCAGCGCAAAAGTGATGTGTGTCGGCCAGTTGCCCGTTTGCTGATGCGCGGCAAGCAGTGGCGTCAACAGACGGGTGCGGAACTTGGTCATGCCATTAAGCGCAATCGACAGCAGCGCATGGCGAATGAACGGATTGCGGAAGCGGCGTTGTACCGCATCAGCAAAGGCGTGCAGTTCATCGGCTGGCAGATCCAGCGTCGGGATCACTTCATGACGCAGCAGGTTATCCACAAATCCGGCAATCGCCGGATCGGCCATCGCCTCCCCGACACTTTCAAGACCGGCCAGAAACGCCACCGGCACCATCGCGGTATGTGCGCCATTGAGGATCGCCACTTTCTGCGCTTTATAGGGCGCAATGTCATCCACATGACGCACCTGTGGCGACAGCGCCGCCAGTTTCAGTTCACTGAACAGCGCCGACGGCCCCTGAATCACAAACTGGTAGTAGACTTCGCCCGCCACCAGATAGCGATCTTCATAACCCAGTTCACGTTGCAACTGCTCGCTTTCCGCCGGAAAGCCGGTAACGATGCGGTCAACCAGAGTGTTATAGAAAGCACAGTGCTCATGAACCCAGGTTTTAAATTCGGATGGCAGATGCCAGTGATCGGCGTAACGCAGCACCAGATCGCGCAACGCGTCGCCGTTATGGTCAATCAGCTCACACGGCACCACCAGCCAGCCACGATCGCTGGCGCCATTGAAATGGGAATAGCGCGCCCACAGCAGCTGCGTCAGTTTGCCGGGGAAGCTGCTGGCGGGCTGATCGGTGAGCTGATCCGTGCCAACAAAGGCGATGCCCGCCTCAGTGGTGTTGGAGAAAACCATGCGCAGGTCGGGATTCCGGGCCAGCGCCATAAATTCACCAAACTGCTGCCAGGGCTGGATCTCACGGTTGAGGCTGCGGATCAGCCGGGTTTCACTGACCTGCTCGCCCTGATCGTTGAGTCCGCGGATCAGCGTGGTGTAGAGGCCATCCTGCTGATTCAGGCTGTCGCTGACTTCACGGTTGCGCGGCCGCACCACCACAATTCCGGCATCGGTGCCCTGATGTTCATTCAGCCAGTCAATCTGCCAGTCAATAAAAGCGCGCAGGAAGTTACCTTCGCCGAACTGAATCACCCGGTCGCGATAGCGTGTGCCCGGGAAGTCGTGGCGGTTTAGCCTTTTCATCATCAGGCTCCCAGCTCGATGCCGAAGTAATCGCGGGCATTGTTGAAGCAGATGTTCTGAACCATCTGGCCTAACAGCGCTTCATCGGCTGGCGCTTCACCCTGCTCTACCCAGCGGCCAATCATCTGGCACAGCAACCGGCGGAAATATTCGTGGCGGGTGTAAGAGAGGAAGCTGCGGCTGTCGGTCAGCATCCCGACGAAGCGGCTCAGCAGGCCAATCTGCGCCAGCTGGGTCATCTGACGCTGCATACCGTCCAGCTGGTCATTGAACCACCAGGCGGAACCAAACTGCATTTTCCCCGCCTGACCTTCACCCTGGAAGTTGCCTGCCATCGTCGCCAGTACTTCGTTATCGCGCGGATTCAGGCAATAGAGGATGGTTTTCGGCAGCGCATTATTAAGGTTCTGTGCGCCCAGCAGGCGGGCCAGCGGTTCAGCCAGCGGCTGGTCGTTAATGGAGTCAAAGCCCACATCCGGCCCCAGCAACTGGTACTGGCGTGGGTTGGTATTGCGCAGTGCGCCAATGTGATACTGCTGTACCCAGCCACGGCGGGCATATTCGCTGCCCAGCCAGACCAGTACCGCCGTTTTGAACTGCGCCGTTTCGTGCGGATTCGGTGCTGTACCGCTGCGACGGCGCGCCAGAATCGCATCCAGCGTGGCGTCGTCCGCCTCGGCATAACAGACCACATCCAGCGCGTGATCGGAGACTTTGCAGCCGTGCGCCGCAAAGTGATCCAGCCGCTGATACAGTGCGCTGCGCAGATCGTCAAAACGCTGCACGCTGATGTCGGTCAGTTGTTCCAGCGTCTCAATCCACGGCAGGAAGGTGTCGGCTTCGATATTAAAGGCTTTGTCCGGACGCCAGCTCGGCAACACTTTAACGCTGAAACTGCTGTCGTCTGCCAGCGCGCGATGATGGCGCAGGTCATCCAGCGGATCGTCTGTGGTGCCGACCATCTTCACCTTCATCTGCTGCATGATGCCACGCGTGGTAAAGCTATCCTGCGCCAGCAGTTCATTGCAGCGATGCCAGATATTGTCGGCGGTTTTCTCAGAAAGCAGCGTGTCGGCAATGCCGAAAGGCCGGCGTAATTCCAGGTGGGTCCAGTGATAGAGCGGGTTGCCGATGGTGTGCGGCACGGTACGCGCCCAGGCGTCAAACTTTTCACGATCGCTGGCGTTGCCGGTACAGAACGCCTCAGCCACACCGTTGGCGCGCATTGCCCGCCACTTGTAGTGATCGCCCTTCAGCCAGATGTCATAAAGATTGGCAAAGCGATAATTTTCGGCAATCTGCTGCGGCGGTAAGTGGCAGTGATAGTCGAAAATCGGCTGATCCTTCGCGTAGTCGTGATAGAGACGGCGGGCGAATTCACTATCCAGCAAAAAATCCTCGGTCATGAAACGTGACATACATGCTTCCTCATCTACTGAACCACTGATGGCCCAAAGTTATCATACCAATTTTAGTCCGTTACGGATTTATTTGCGATCCTGCTCACATAAACGGCGATGTCTGGCTACCGTTATGGACATTTTTGTCGCCCGCAGCGCGCTAAATGGCTGTCATTACGCAGGTTTCCAGTATCCCACAGTGCAGAAAGGGTTTTTGTGATGGCTCTCAACTTTTAAAGTTGTATAACAAGTTAGGCTCTCGTCCTATCGTGAGGTCGTTAGCGGCCCACAAATGGCAAGGTAAGAACAGGGTTGCTCAGACAGAACCTGCGGGCGTGAGCAGAGCTGCATCACGGGCTGTCCCGCTCCAGATAACAACAGCGGCAAGACCGCATACAGAACTGGAAGAGGTAGAGGATGCGTAAGATCAAAGGGTTACGCTGGTACATGATTGGACTGGTGACGATCGGTACGGTATTAGGGTATCTGACCCGTAATACCATCGCCGTGGCGGCCCCGACATTGATGACAGAGCTGCATATCACTACGCAGCAGTATTCATACATCATTGCGGCCTATTCAGCCTGCTATACGCTGATGCAACCGGTGGCGGGTTATGTGCTGGATCTGCTGGGCACCAAAGTCGGCTACGCCGTGTTTGCTGTGCTGTGGGCAATCTTCTGTGCCGCCACGGCGATGGCAGGCAGCTGGGGCGGCCTTGCTCTGGCGCGTGGCGCCGTCGGTGCGGCTGAAGCGGCGATGATCCCGGCGGGTCTCAAAGCGAGTAGTGAGTGGTTCCCGGCCAAAGAGCGTTCGGTCGCGGTGGGCTACTTCAACGTCGGTTCATCTATCGGTGCGATGCTGGCTCCGCCGCTGGTGGTCTGGGCAATCGTGGCACACAGCTGGCAGATGGCCTTTATCATGACCGGTGTGCTGAGCATGGTCTGGGCACTCTGCTGGCTGGTGTTTTACAAACATCCGAAACAGCAGAAGAAGCTGAGTGATGAAGAGCGCGACTACATTATCTCCGGTCAGGAAGCGCAGCATCAGACCGGCAACACCCGCAAAATGTCGGCGCTGCAGATTATCCGTAACCGCCAGTTCTGGGGCATTGCTCTGCCGCGTTTTCTGGCAGAACCGGCGTGGGGAACCTTCAACGCCTGGATTCCGCTGTTTATGTTTAAGGTGTACGGCTTCAATCTGAAAGAGATTGCGATGTTCGCCTGGATGCCGATGCTGTTCGCGGACTTCGGCTGCATCCTGGGCGGCTATCTGCCGCCGCTGTTTCAGCGCTGGTTCGGCGTTAACCTGATCGTTTCCCGTAAAATGGTGGTGACGATGGGTGCGCTGTTAATGATTGCGCCAGGCACCATTGGCCTGTTCACCAGCCCTTACGTCGCCATTGGTCTGCTGTGCGTCGGCGGCTTTGCGCATCAGGCCCTTTCAGGTGCGCTCATTACCCTGTCGTCAGACGTTTTCGGCCGTAATGAAGTCGCGACGGCTAACGGCCTGACCGGCATGGCAGCCTGGACCGCCAGCACGATGTTTGCGCTGGTCGTGGGTGCCCTGGCCGATACGCTGGGCTTCAGCCCGCTGTTTGCTGCCCTGGCGGTGTTCGATCTGCTGGGTGCCGCAGTGATCTGGACAGTCCTGAAAAATAAACCGATTTCAGAGCTGGAAGCGGAAACGGTGATTCCACCAGCCAGCGCCGTTCACAATTGATTTGCCGGGCTGGCGCGAGCCAGCCCATTTCCTCGCACCGCCTGAAGTGGTATAACAACTTATCTGTCTGCTACCAGGATTGTGCTATGGACCTCACTGAATCCCGTCGACTCTACCAACAGCTTGCCAGCGAGCTCAAAAGCCGCATTGAAACCGGAATCTATCCGGTGGGCGACAAACTGCCTGCTGAACGCCTGATTGCCGAAGAGATGGAAGTGAGCCGCACCGTTGTCCGTGAAGCGATCATCATGCTGGAAGTGGAAGGCTATGTTGAGGTCCGTAAAGGATCGGGTATTCACGTCATTGCCAGCCAGCAGCAGAATCGCATCGCCCCCACCAGCAGCCAGCTGGAATTTGCCACCTTTGGCCCGTTTGAGCTACTGCAGGCGCGCCAGCTCATTGAAAGTAACGTGGCCGAGTTCGCAGCCACCCAGGTCACGCGTCAGGACATTATCGACCTGATGGCGATTCAGGAAAAAGCCCGCCAGGAGGATCACTTCCGTGATTCCGAGTGGGACATGCAGTTTCATGTGCGCATCGCGCAATCCACCCAGAACAGTGCTTTAGCCGCCATCGTTGAAAAAATGTGGCTGCACCGCCTGCACAATCCCTACTGGCTCAAACTTCATGAACATATCGACCAGCGCAGCATTCTCAGCTGGTGCGACGACCACGATCAGATCCTCAAAGCGCTGATGCGTAAAGATCCCGCCGCCAGCAAACTGGCGATGTGGCAACATCTGGAAAATACTAAACAGATGCTGTTTAACGCGACGGCGGATGATTTTGAATTTAACGTGGATCGTTACATGTTCGGTGAGAATCCGGTCATCCTGCCTGATGGGTCCAATAACGCCCGCTAAAAGCGCCTGAAAACAGCCTGAGATGGTCAGTTAATCTGCAATAGTGTCAGGTCATGTAAAGCTCCTTTTTACAGGGCGTTTCACAAGGTAAAACTCCTGTTCGCAAGAGAGTTTTACTGTCTCAGACAGGCGATTTTTGTTACAGTTATCGCCCTTTTATTACCCTTTGCGACAAGGGTTTATAAAGTTGCTGATTTAACAATCGATTCTGGAAGGATCCGGAAAATCCCGCCCAGGCTGCGCGCCTAAAATTTATAACGAAATGCCGGTCTGCGTTTAAGTCCCTGTGGGACATGTTTAACAATGATGTTCAGGAATGATTGATGGATATTTTGCAAGCGTTGCTGCATGCCCTGTGGCAACAGGACTATGAAACTCTCTCCGATCCCACGCTGGTATGGGCCATTTACGGCGTGTTGTTCATGATTTTATTCTTAGAAAATGGCCTTCTTCCTGCCGCATTCCTGCCAGGTGACAGTCTGCTGATTCTGGTCGGCGTACTGATTGCCAAAGGCACCATGAGTTTCCCTTTAACGATTCTGGTTCTGACGACCGGCGCCAGTCTGGGCTGCTGGGTGAGCTACATACAAGGCCGCTGGCTGGGTAATACGCCCACGGTTCAGAAATGGCTCTCTCATCTGCCAGCCCAATACCACCTGCGCGCGCACAGCATGTTTCACCGTCACGGCTTATCTGCCCTGCTGATTGGTCGCTTTATCGCCTTTGTCCGAACGCTGCTGCCCACCATTGCCGGGCTGTCAGGCCTCAGCAATGCCCGTTTTCAGTTCTTTAACTGGGTAAGTGCATTCCTGTGGGTGGTAATTTTGACCGTAATCGGCTTCGCGCTGGGAAAAACCCCGATTTTCCGTCGTTACGAAGATGAGATGATGTTTTTCCTGATGATGCTGCCACTGGCGCTGCTGGTATTTGGCCTGGTGGGATCGCTGGTGGTGTTATGGCGTAAACGACAGGCGAATCAAAACGGGAAAGCCGAGTAATGAAACTGCTGCAGGCTATTCCTAAACGGTGGTTACCGTGGTTGATTGCTGGCGCGTTTGCGCTGGTCGCGCTCTGTGCGATCCCACCTTTGATGAAGCACGAGACAGTGGTGCAGATTCGGGTTTCTCATGCAGGTGCAACGCTGCCAGATGGTTTTTATCTCTATCAGCAATTAAGCGCACAAGGTATTCGTATAAAAAGCATAACGCCCGCGGGTGATGCGCTGATCATTCATTTTGACAGCGAAGAACAGAGTCTGGCAGCACAGAAGGTGTTGCGCCGCCTGTTGCCACAAGGCTTTATTGTGGCGCAGCACGATCACTCTCAGCACCTTTCGCTGGCGTAATCCCCCTCTCCCTCTTTTTCAGACCGTTGCCGCATGCCGCGACGGTCTGAAAGCCGCTCTATCTCCCGGTCTTCTTTGAACTTTTTACTATCGGTGTCTATGCTTAAGCGAGAGTCGATTCTTAGCACCCGCAGGCACAAGATCGCGCAGGTGATGAGGAGTCAGGTCGCAATGGAAGGTTCAGGACCGATGAAATATCAAGTATTGATGGGCATTGCTCTGTTTTCGCTATCGGGTTCGCTGCTGGCAGCAGAATCGCTGTGTGAGCAGAAAGAGCAAGATATTCAGCGTGAAATTGGGATGGCGCAAAAGCACAACAACCAGCGCCGGGTTAATGGTCTGGAGCGCGCGCTGACCGAAGTCCGGGCAGATTGCAGCGATAAAAAGCTTGAAGCCGCCCATCTGGAAAGAATTAACGCGCAAAAGCAGAAAGTTGCAGAGCGTGAGCACGCACTCAGGGAAGAGCGTGAAGAGGGCCATGACAGGGAAAAGATTGCTAAGCGACAACAAAAACTGGATGAAGCGCGCCGGGAACTGAAAAAGTTACAGGCGGAGCCCTATTAATTGGAATTAACCAACTGATGTTAAAGGAGTATTTTATGTCTAAAGACACATCATCGGAACATTTGCGTGCTGAACTGAAAAACCTCGCCGATACCCTGGAGGAAGTACTGAGCAGCAGTACTGAAAAATCCAAAGGTGAGCTGGATAAACTTCGCAGCAAAGCGCGTGATGCGCTGGACAGCTCACGTGAACGTCTGGGCGAATCAAGCGAGCGCATCGCTGCGACTACGCGTGAAGCGGCACAGAGAGCTGAAGGCTATGTGCGTGAAAATCCATGGCATGGTGTGGGCATCGGTGCAGCGATTGGCGTCGCACTGGGCATGCTCATTTCGCGTCGTTAACTATGGCTGACTCACAGCATAACCACGGCCCGGCTAAAGGGGTCATTAACATCGGCCAGCGTATTGTGACCACGCTGGTTGGCATGGTCGAGACGCGTGTTCGTCTGGCAGTGGTGGAACTGGAGCATGAGAAAGCTAACCTGATTCAGCTGCTGTTGATGGTTGGCCTGACCATGCTGTTCACTGCATTTGGTCTGATGAGCCTGATGGTTCTGATTATCTGGGCAGTAGATGCACAGTATCGTCTGATGGCCATTGGCATCACAACCGGCACACTGTTCCTGCTGGCGGTCATTCTGGGACTCTGGACACTTCACAAGTCGCGTCAGTCAACGCTGTTACGCCATACGCGTAAAGAGCTGGAAACTGATCGTAATTTGCTTGAGGAACAACGCTGATGAGCCGCCGCGAGCGTGAAGAACGCATCCATGAACTGCTTAAGCATGTGCAGCAGCAGCGGCTGGATTTAAGCGCTGCGCGGCGTGACTGGCTGGAAGGGACCGCCCATTACGATCGTGGCTGGTTTACTTTCCTCAGCTTACGTCGCTATCTGGCTATTGGCAGCAGCGCGCTGGCCGTCTACTCAATTCGTAGTCCCAGTAAGATCTTACGCTGGGCCAAACGGGGATTCGGTGCCTGGAGTACCTGGCGCATGATTAAGTCCGCATTGCCACCGCGTTAATTTTGTTAATAGCCGGTCCTGAAAAGGCCGGCTTTTCTTCATCAGATTTTCTGAAAAACACAGACAGTATATCTCGCTTACAACCTTTCCACTCCGCGATTATCATCTCCAGCCATCAACCCAATGAACGCAGTAGTGCTTTCAGCGGGCATAAACCCTGCGGGCAGCTTGCCCTGCATTCCTGATAGCGCTGGAGTAGATGATGAAAAAATTCGAAGATGTCGGTTTATTAGTGGCTCGCATCCTGATGCCAATCCTGTTCATTACGGCCGGCTGGGGCAAGATCACCGGTTATGCAGGTACTCAGCAATATATGGAAGCGATGGGCGTCCCTGGCTTTATGCTGCCGCTGGTTATTCTGCTGGAGTTTGGCGGCGGTCTGGCCATTCTGTTTGGTTTCCTGACCCGTTTCACTGCCCTGTTCACTGCAGGCTTCACCATCCTGACCGCGTTTCTGTTTCACAGTAACTTTGCCGAAGGTGTGAATCAGTTGATGTTCATGAAAAACCTCTCTATCGCGGGTGGTTTCCTGGTGTTAGGTCTGGTGGGTCCAGGCGCATACAGCATTGATCGCCTGATCAGCAAAAGAAAACCACAGACGATTGCGCGCTAATCTCACATAAAGCGTAATGCCACATATACTTAGCAGGGCGGGGAAATTACCCCGCCCTGTTTGCATTGGAGCCATTATGGGACAGTTAATTGACGGTGTCTGGCATGACACCTGGTACGACACCAAATCCACTGGCGGACGTTTCAAACGTTCAGAGTCGGCTTTTCGCAACTGGGTCACGGCGGACGGTAGCGCCGGTCCGGTGGGCAAAGCAGGATTTGCTGCTGAGCGCGATCGCTATCATCTTTATGTCTCGCTGGCCTGCCCCTGGGCGCACCGTACGCTACTGATGCGTCAGCTGAAGGGTCTGGATAGCATGATCGATGTCTCCGTGGTGCATCCGCTGATGCTGGAGAACGGCTGGACCTTCGATGACACCTTTCAGGATGCGACGGGCGATAAGCTCTATCAGAACGAGTTCCTTTATCAGCTCTATTTGCATGCTGACCCGCAGTACAGTGGCCGTGTAACCGTGCCGGTATTATGGGACAAGCAGCAGAACACCATCGTCAGCAATGAATCGGCTGATATCATCCGCATGTTCAACAGTGCGTTTGATGCGGTCGGTGCCCGTGCCGGTGACTACTATCCGGTAGCGCTGCGCGAGAAGATTGATGAGCTGAATGGCTGGATCTACGATACGGTTAATAACGGCGTGTATAAATCGGGCTTTGCGACGTCGCAGTCCGCGTACGATGAGGCAGTGACTGCGCTGTTCCATTCGCTGTCGCGACTGGAGCAGCTCCTGGGCCAGCATCGCTATCTTACCGGTGATCAGCTGACCGAAGCGGATCTGCGTTTGTGGACCACGCTGGTGCGCTTTGATCCCGTCTATGTGACTCACTTTAAGTGCGATCGCCACCGGATCAGTGATTACAGAAACCTGAGCGGTTTCCTGCGTGATATCTATCAGATGCCGGGCATTGCAGAGACAGTCAATCTGCCGCATATCCGTCACCACTACTATTGCAGTCACAAGACCATTAACCCGAACGGCTTGATTTCGCTTGGGCCAGCGTTTGACTGGGATGAACCGCACGGCCGCGGTTAAGCTGCATTCGTATAGCGCCACAAAGCAAAAACCCCGCCGAAGCGGGGTTTCTGGTAAAAAATCGACGCTGACCGGTAAGCCGCGTTCTTTTCATGGAGCGCATCGTGGACAGTCATTCATCGCTGCCTGCACATAGCCCGCAAAAGCAAAAACCCCGCCGGAGCGGGGTTTCTGGTAAAAAGTCGAAGCTGACCGTTAAGCCGCGTTCTTTTCATAGAGAGCGTCGTGG